>Ga0302165_10000006_pt1 | contig 288333 bp, 258 predicted proteins | sample I_Fen_E3_2_FD_193499 | JGI IMG/M metagenome (GOLD analysis project Ga0302165, IMG submission 193499) | Peat permafrost microbial communities from Stordalen Mire near Abisko, Sweden - I_Fen_E3_2 | ecosystem: Environmental > Terrestrial > Soil > Wetlands > Permafrost | place: Sweden: Abisko...
TTACTAGGGCTTATTTTTGTTTGTGATAGAAATGGATATTTAGAAGAAATGTAAATGTGTTTTAAAAACAAAATGTATTAGATCTTAAAAATATAGTTCTAAGGCATTATGCAGTACTATATTACCTTTAGAGCTTATAAAAGTATTATTTATTTCTAATTATGTTGGAAATTTTCATAATACTTTTTTGTCTGTATTTGGAAAGAAAAAATGATAATTGTGCCCCAAGATGTGGGAGTTCGAATATTCTCAAGTATATTTAATAAACACTCTATACGTAAAACTTTATGAGAGGGTTTATTAAATTAAAAATAATTTTGCAGAAAATTATACATAAAATAAAAAAATAGAAAAAAGTATAAAAAAAATAGTTGATTATTAACAAAATTGTATTGATTAATCTGATGAAGTCTGATAAATTAGTAAATATATATAACAATGAATAAACTAGCTTGCGACAGATTCTTTTATACATAAAATGCAGATATTTCAAATATCTATTATAAAAAAATCTCTAAATTTTATCAATTATTAATAAAATGATGAAAATTTAGAACAAGGAGGCAATTATGCGGTTAAGGGGAATCTTGATAGCTGTTTTTTCATCTGTAAGTTTATTATCAGTCGGAATTATAGCAATTTCTTCAGATAATAAAATTCAAAATCAGACAACACAAAAAATAGAATTTCAATTAGAAAATGAGACAACTGGAATAGCAGATGATATTGAAAGTTGGATGGTGGCTAAGTCTCAGATAGTGGAGTCTTTATCTGGATTAATGGGACAGGGAGTAGGAAACGAAGTAACCCCGCAATATCTAAATCAAGTCTTACTGACAAAAAACAATAAAGGTATAACATCAGATCTTTATGTAGGAAAGTCCGATGGAAAAATGATTGATGGGTCATTAGCCACATTTGATAGTTCTTACGATCCTAGAAACAGACCTTGGTATCAGGCTGCAACAGCAGGTAACGGAGTTATTTTTACACAGCCATATGTAGACATGACGACACAAAAATTAGCAGTATCAATTGCAGAAACAATCAAATCACCAGCAGGAGATACATATGGAGTTGTGGCAATGGATATTTTGCTTGACACAATAACAAAAAAAGTATCAACGCAAAAAATTGGAAAAACTGGGTATGCTTTTATGCTAGATTCAACTGGGATTTTTTTGTCAGATCCAGATAAGTCACTTTTAAATACAAATATAGCAAAGAGTAATGAATTGAAATCTGTTTATAATAAAATGACCAAAGCTGACAGTGGGGTACTAAATTATACGATAAAAGGTGTAGATCGTATTATGGTATATAAAAAATTACCAACAACATCTTGGATCGTTGCTGTTAGTATAGAAAAAAGCGAAGCATATCAACAGTTAGATAACGCAAGAATGCAATTTGTTATTACAATTATAGTGATTGCACTCATTGTTCTGGCGATATGTGCATTAGCAGCAAATATCATTGCTAAACCAATTAAACTTCTTACAGAAGATGCAAAGCTGGCAGCTCAGGGTGAGCTAAATATTAAAATCAAAACATCAGGAGCAAAGGAAGTAAAGGAGCTTGCAAAAGCATTTCAGGGTATGATAGGAAATATTGGAAATTTAGTAAAGGGAATTGATAATGCTGCAGGGCAAGTATTAGATTCATCCAATCAAATTAGCGGAATTGCAGATGATACAAGACAGATTTCTGAAGAAATAACAAGAACAACGAATGAACTTGCCTTGGGTGCACAAAAGCAGGCTGAATCTACAACAAATGGTGCCGATATGGTAGGAGAAATGTCTGAAGCAATTAATAGAATTACAAACTATAGTAAAGATTCACATTCGGTAATAGATGATGTAAATAAAGTAGTAGGAAGTGGAGTTACATCCTTAGATAAGCAAATGAGTTTAATGGAAGATAATCAGCACTCGACAGAAAAAGTCAGATATGCAATATCCATGTTAGAAGAAAAATCTTTAGCAATACAAGAGATTGTTGCAGTAATTGCCAGCATAGCAGATGAAACAAATTTATTAGCTCTAAATGCTTCGATTGAAGCAGCCAGAGCTGGAGAACATGGCAAAGGTTTTGCAGTTGTAGCTGCCCAGGTAGGAAAATTAGCGGAGCAATCATCTGTTTCAAGTTCTAGTATTGAATTATTATTACAGGATATAAGGGAAAAAACACTACAAAGTGTAGATGAAGTAAAAACGGTACAAAAAGTAGTTGAAAATCAAAAAACTTCATTAGATGAAATAAAGCAAACATATAAGGACATAGAAGAAGCAGTAATGCATGTTGTAGATAGAATTGTTCATATTACAGATGAAACAGTTATACTTCAGAAAAAATCAAAGGAAATATCAGCTTCGATTGAGGATATTGCGGCTATAACACAGGAAAACGCAGCAGCAAGTCAGGAAGTGGCAAGCTCTACAACAGAGCAAACAGCAGCGGTAAATAATGTTAGCGAAGAAGCAAAACGATTAGTTAAAGATGCAAATGAGTTAATGGAAGCTATTTCAAATTTTAAAATTTAAAAGGAAAATAGGATGATATGATGAGTAAAAATGAAGAAATACTAAATGCTTTTAATATGGTATTGCCATATATAAATATAATTGTTCGAGACGATATGGCAGTTGGAGTTACTGATTTAAAAGAATATATAGGATGTTACCAAGCAGACGATTTTGAACTAGATTTATATAATGGAAAACCTATAAAAGGAGTAGAAACAATTGAAGAGTGTATTCGCACGGGAAAAACTGTTTTAGCGGATGTACCAGTAGAAGTATATGGTAGGGAAATAAAAACAGTATTCACTCCGATTTATGGTGAAAATAGAGAAATCATTGGAACACTTAGTACAGGAATTGACTTAAAACACAGCGCAGAATTAATCAGTACAGTAGAAAAATTGGCTGATTCGACTGGACAGGCAAATAAAAACTTAGAACAAGTTGCATTAGGAGCAGGAGAGCTTGCAAGTTCAGGACAAAAAGCAGTTGAACTAACGAACCAGCTTTTAATTCAAAATGAGAAAACATCATCTATTATCGATTTTATTCGAAAAATTGCACAACAAACGAATTTACTTGGTTTGAATGCAGCTATCGAAGCAGCCAGAGCTGGAGAAAACGGAAAAGGATTTGCAGTTGTGGCAGAAGAAGTAAGAAAATTAGCTGAACAATCTCAGTCAGCTGCAAAACAGATTCAAGATACATTAAAAGAAATGAGTGATGTTGTAAATAAGATTTATGAGGCAGTGGAAGTCACAGGATCGGTCAGTGAAGAGCAGGCGGCTGCAACTGAAGAAATATCTTCTACCTTAGAATCTATATATCAGGGGGCAAAAGATTTGGAAATTTTTGTTGAGAAGTACAGATAAAATATATACAAAAGAAGATTTTAGGATAATTAGAATGAAATAATAAAAAATGTAACATATTTTCTGAATTAAAAAGTGAAAAATCATAAGGAATATATAAAAAAGTCATCATTACAGATGGCTTTTTTATATGTTTGGATTTATTTTGATAAGGCTTTAATAGGAAAAACATATACTTAACAAAGAATGGAATTGACGAAACACTTCATTTGGACTAGAATATAGTAGCAAAAAAGTACTATTAAACATTACAAAAACACTTAAAAGAGGTTAAATATGAAACTAAAAGGGATATTAATCACAGTATTTTCTACGATATCAGTTATTTCTATTGGAATGATTGGATTATGGTCAGATCATATTGTACAAAAACAAACAACAGATAAAATTGAGATGACATTAAGAAATGAAACATTTGACTTAACAGATGAAATCAACGCATGGATGGTAGGAAAATCGCAGATGGTAGATTCTGTTTCGGTTTTAATGACGAGCGGAATTGATAAAGATATTACAACAGGATATTTAAAGCAGGTATTATCAAAAACAAATGATAAAAGTTCAATATCAGATATCTATGTTGGTACTGCCCAAGGAGAGATGTTAGATGCAGCAGGAGGAACCTTTGATTCTTCTTATGATCCAAGAGAAAGGGTTTGGTATACACAAGCTTTACAGTCGGATAATATTATATTTACACAGCCATATCAGGATCATACAACTGGAAAATTAACAGTATCTGTGGCAAAAAAAATTAAATCAGATAGTGGATCCGTAAATGGTGTAATTGGAATGGATATTTTAATAGATACCATGAATAAGAAAATAGCTTCGAAAAAATTTGGAAAAACGGGTAATGCATTTATGATGGATTCCAAAGGAACTATCATTTCACATCCAGAAGCAAAATATGTAAATAAGAATGTATCAAATTTAATGAAAGATAAGAAAACAACAACAAAGTTGCTTTCAAAAGCAAGTGGAGTAATTGACTATTCAAAAGATGGGCAGGAGAGAATTATGGTTTTCAAAAAAATGCCATCGACCTCCTGGATTGTTGCAGTCAGCATTGATAAAAAAGAAGCTTTTTCTGAACTGACGAATATGAGAATTACTCTAGTAGCTACGTTTGTACTTATTCTTGCAGGAGTATTTATTCTTTGTATTATATTAGCCAATATTATAACAAAACCAATTAAGAGATTAACAAATGAAGCTAAACTGGCAGCAGCAGGAGATTTATCCATTAAAATCGTACCTACAGGAGCAAGTGAGGTAAGAGAACTTGGAGTAGCATTTTCTGGTATGATAGAAAATATAGGGAATCTTGTAAAAAATATCGATGGAGCAGCAGATCATGTGTTATCTTCTACAAATCAAATCAGTGATATTGCGGATAGTACGAGACAAATAGCAGAAGAGATCACAAGAACAACAAATGAATTGGCGATGGGAGCACAAAAACAGGCACAATCAGCAACAGATGGTTCAGAAATGGTTGGACAGATGTCAGAAGCAATTACAAGAATATCTGAATATAGTGAACATTCGAAAGATGTAATTGATAATGTAAACGGAGCAGTAAAGGATGGTGTTGTTTCATTAGAAAAGCAAATGACACTTATGGATGAAAATTTTGAATCTACAGAAAAAGTTAGAAATGCGATTGCGTTATTAGAATCTAAGTCACATGAAATTGAAGATATTGTAAGTGTAATTGCAGGAATTGCAGATGAAACAAATTTGCTTGCGCTAAATGCATCCATTGAGGCAGCAAGAGCAGGCGAGCATGGAAGAGGTTTTGCAGTTGTAGCAGATCAGGTAGGTAAATTAGCGGTTGAGTCTGCTAATTCAAGTGCAGGGATAGAAATGCTATTACAAGATATACGGGAAAAAACATTACAAAGTGTGGAAGAAGTAAAAACCGTTCAGCTCGTAGTAGAAAATCAAAAAATTTCTTTAAACGAAACCAGAGAAACATATAAATCTATTGAAGCAGCTGTATCTAATATTGTTGATCGAATCAGGCATATAACGGAAGAAGCAACGAAACTGCAAAATCAGTCTGGGAAAATTTCTTATTCTATAGAAGAAATTGCAGCTGTCACAGAAGAAAGTGCTGCGGCAACAGAGGAAGTAGCAAGCTCTACCGTGGAACAAAATATGTCGGTAGAACACATTAGTCAGGAAGCGCAAAAGCTTGTAGCAGAAGCAAATGACTTGATAAAAGCAGTCTCAAATTTTAAAATATAATGCACTATAGTTGGAAAGGCATAGAAGAATCTTTGCCTTTTCTGGCATCATAAGGGAAATATTTATAATCTGAGATTAAACTTTATAACTTGTGATTTGAATAAATGAAATTTAAAAAGACATAGCATATAAAAGGCATAACATATTAAAATATATAAAGAACAAAAAGCAGATACATAAAAGAGAAATCGAATCTATATTTAAAGATAGTAAATAAGTACTAGCAAGTTGGCAAAAGAGTAAAAAAGAAAGTCTGTAGATTTCGTTAATGTGATGAAAGCATAAAGCAAAAAAAACGTATTTATAAGATGATATTGTTAAATCTGAATAATCAATAATTGAATATAAGATAAAAAACACAACTATAGAACAAAATTCTAAAATAAAAGTATAGAAAATCAAACAAAAATGAAACGAAAATCTTAAAAAAATATTACAGTTTTTTTACTTACAAATTACGGTGGCATGATTGCGGATAAAATAAAGTTATGTTAAAATTATGAAGGTTATGTTTTGTATATTTACCGGGAAACAGCTCAAACAATTGATAAGTAAGATATTTTGTTGTGGCTTATCATGAGTGAGGTAAAATTTGGAGGAAGAAAAGCATATGAAAAATAAACCGGACAAATTACTAACTTTATTGTTGGAAATTGCTCAGAACATGAAAGAATGTGGTGAAGCATTCAGTAAAGCAGAAGTTAAGTCGACATCAGACTTAAAAACTTTTGCGGAAAAAATCAAAGAGTATGAATCAAAAGGGGATTCAATCGTTCATCAGGTTATTATTGAATTAAATCAGGCATTCATCACACAGATTGAACACGAAGATATTCTACTTTTAGCAGAAAAAATGGATGATGTTGTAGATGAGTTAGAAGAAGTAGTAATTTATTTTTACATGTATGGCTTAACAGAAGCAGATGATTATATGGAAGAATTTAAAAAGTATATAGTCCTTTGCACAGAAGAACTTCTAAAAGCCATCGAAATGCTAGTTACAAAACAATACAAAAAAGTAAAAGAATTTACAGTAAATGTAAAATCATACGAGGAGATTTGTGATACAACAGAGCGGAAAGCAATCCGTAAATTGTTTAAAAAATACACAGATCCAATCAAAATTATCCAGTACAAAGATATTTATGAAATGATGGAGAGCTCCGTTGATGCTTGCCAGGCAGTTGCAAAATCTTTGGACATCATAGTTATGAAGAATATGTAGGGGGACAAAATGCTTGTTATTATTATAATTGTTCTTCTTGCACTTACGTTTGATTTTATTAATGGATTTCACGATACAGCAAATGCAATTGCTACGGCAGTGTCAACAAGAGCACTTACATTACGTAATGCAATTCTTATGGCAGCGGTAATGAATTTCCTTGGAGCAATCGTTTCTACAGGGGTTGCAGAAACTATCGCAAAGGAAGTAGTTGATTTGAACAAGATTTCATATGGGACGACAGTTATGATTGTTGCACTTGTATCTTCGATTATATGGAATCTTTTAACATGGTATTTAGGAATACCAAGTAGTTCTTCACATGCATTGATTGGTTCGTTAGCTGGAGCAGCGATTGCAGATGCAGGCATTGGAGCAATTAAGGTAGAAGGATTTGAAAAGATTGTTGCTTCCTTACTTATATCACCAGTTCTCGCATTATCAGTGGGTTATCTGATGTATACAATTATTAAGCATGTATTTAAAAAAGCAAACCTTGGTAAAGCAAATATCGGATTTCGCAGATTGCAGATTTTTACTGCTGCATTGCAGGCGTTTTCCCATGGTACCAATGATGCTCAAAAATCAATGGGTATTATTACAATGGCGCTTGTTACATATGGTTTTCAGAAAACGACAGCAATTCCACATTGGGTACAATTTGCCTGTGCATTAGCAATGGCTTTTGGAACTTCAATTGGCGGATGGCGGATTATAAAGACAGTAGGAACACAGATCATGAAGCTAAAACCTGTAAATGCGGTAGCCGCGGACTTAAGCTCTGTTTTGGTAATTCAGCTGGCTACCAGATTTGGACTTCCAGTTAGTACAACACATGTAATTTCATGCTCTATTATGGGGGTTGGTGCATCTTCACGTATTAAGGGAGTAAAGTGGAGCACTGCGCAGAGAATGGTTTATGCATGGGTTACAACGATACCGCTTACTATTATTTTGTCGGCAGGATTATTTCATGTATTTCACATTTTTTTGAAAATATAGATAAACTGTTATAAAACATAAAACTACGCATTAGCGTAGTTTTTTTATGCAATAGTAAATCCATAAATAGCATATAGTACCAGGGAAATGGCAGAGTATAAATAGTGCAAGATAAATATATATTATAAATAATGTATACAATATACAATTTTACTAATGAATAAAAAAAACATATAATAAAATTAGATAAAATATATAAAAAATATTTTTTTATTTTAAAGAGTATGTTAAAATATAAACAGGTTTTAGGAAGGAAGGGTAAAAATGTTAGAACAATCGTATTATGACAGAGCAGATGAAATCATTGCAAACCATGGTAATATGCAAAAATCTTTGATACCGGTTATTCAGGATATTCAATCATATTACAGATATTTACCAGCTGAACTGCTTAGCTATGTCGCAGCGAAGTTGGATATTAATGAAGCAAAAGCCTATAGTGTAGCTACATTTTATGAGAATTTTTCTTTCGAAGAAAAAGGAAAATATGTTATCCGTGTATGCGATGGTACGGCTTGTCATGTGAGAAAATCATCTTTAATTCTGGGTAAGCTTTATAAAGAACTTGGTCTTTCAAAAGAAAAGCATACGACAGATGATATGATGTTTACATTGGAAACGGTTTCGTGTTTAGGCGCGTGTGGACTTGCACCAGTACTTACAGTTAATGAGGAGGTACATCCGGCAATGACACCAGAAAAAGTGGCAGCATTATTGGAGGAATTGAGAGGTGAACTCAAATGATACTGATGGAAAATGCAAGTTTGGAAGAAGTAAGAGAAAAGGCAGTTGAAAAAATGAAAGCAGAAAACTGTCGTATTCTTATTTGTGCAGGAACGGGATGTCTGGCAGGAGGTTCGGAAAAGATTTATAGCAAATTAAAAGAAATGGCAGATGGTATAGAAGGTGTTTCTTTGGAATTTGGTCCGGAGGCTGCTCATGTAGGGGTGCATCAGAGTGGCTGTCATGGATTTTGTGAAATGGGTCCGCTAGTTCGGATTGAGCCTTGGAATTATTTATATATCAAGGTAAAAGAAGAGGATTGTGAAGAAATTTTTCAAAAAACAATTTTAAAAGGTGAGCCAGTGGAACGATTGATGTATACACAAAATGATACAGTCTATCCACAGCAGGAAAGTATTCCTTTTTATGCGAAACAGACAAGAAGAGTACTTAAAAACTGCGGGCATATCAATTCAGAAGATATCAATGAATACATTGCAATTGGTGGATATAAAGCCTTGAGCAAAGCCTTGTTTGAAATGAAATCAGATGAGATTATTGAAGAAGTAACACAAGCAAACTTGCGTGGCCGTGGGGGCGGTGGTTTCCAGACCGGATATAAGTGGAAACAGGTCGCAAGACAAAAAGAAACAATCCGTTATGTAGTATGCAATGGTGACGAGGGAGATCCAGGTGCATTTATGGATCGAAGCGTTATGGAAGGTGATCCGCATAAAATGCTGGAGGGAATGATTATTGCAGGATATGCAGTAGGCGCTCAGGAAGGCTATATTTATGTACGTGCGGAGTATCCACTGGCAATAAAAAGATTAAAAATAGCAATTGCCCAGGCAGAAGAATATGGAATATTAGGGGATAATATTTTAGGTTCGTCTTATAGTTTTCACATTCATATCAATCGTGGTGCAGGTGCCTTTGTGTGTGGAGAAGGAAGTGCACTTACTGCTTCAATTGAAGGCGAAAGAGGAATGCCTCGTACAAAACCGCCAAGAACTGTTGAACAAGGCTTATTTGCGAAACCTACTGTATTAAATAATGTAGAAACATATGCGAATGTCGCAATGATTATTGAAAATGGATTTGAATGGTATCGGAAGTTAGGAACGGAAACCAGCCCAGGAACGAAAGCGTTTGCATTGACAGGTAGTGTAAAAAATACAGGACTGATAGAAGTTCCTATGGGAACTACGTTACGTGAAATCGTTTTTGATATTGGTGGAGGCTTAATAGATGATGCACCGTTTAAGGCGGTTCAAATAGGAGGACCATCTGGAGGCTGCCTTGTAACCCAGAATCTGGACGTGAAACTTGATTTTGATTCTCTGAAGAAATTGGGCGCAATGATTGGCTCAGGAGGATTAGTTGTAATGGATGAAGGCACCTGTATGGTTGAGGTTGCTCGTTTCTTCATGAATTTCACACAAAATGAAAGTTGCGGAAAGTGTGTTCCTTGTCGTGAAGGAACCAAAAGAATGCTTGAAATCTTAGAACGTATCACATCTGGAAAAGGGGAACTGTCAGATTTAGATATGCTTGAAGAATTAGGAGCGGCAATTACAGCAACAGCACTTTGCGGTCTAGGAAAAAGTGCGGCACTACCTGTTCTTAGCACATTAAAGAATTTCAGGGAAGAGTATGTAGCACATGTAACTGAAAAACGCTGCCAGACGGGAACATGCCAGGCGATGAGAAAGTATATAATCAATCCAGAGCTGTGCAAAGGATGCTCAAAGTGTGCCAGAAACTGTCCGGTAAATGCAATTAGTGGAAAAATAAAAGAACCATATGTGATAGATACGAAGACTTGCATTAAATGCGGTGCATGTATGGATAACTGTCCATTTCATGCAATTTACATTGCAAACTAGGAGGAAAGTAGATGATGGATTATATAACAATAGATACAAAGCGGGTACCGATAGAGGGAGAGAAAAATGTTCTTTCTTTGATTCGGAAAGCAGGTATCGATTTACCAACTTTTTGCTATCATTCAGAACTTTCTATCTATGGTGCCTGTAGAATGTGTGTGGTGGAAGATGAAAAAGGGCATATATTTGCTTCCTGTTCTGAAATACCCAAATCAGGAATGGTTATTAATACAAATACAAAACGAATTCAGGCATATCGCAAATTAATTATGGAGTTATTATTGTCATCTCATTGCAGAGATTGTACAACCTGCCCGAAAAATGGAAGCTGTTCTTTACAGGATTTGTCTTTTCGAGTAGGAATAAATGCGGTTCGCTTTTTGAATAATAAAAAGACATTACCATTAGATTTAAGCTCTCCATCCATTGTAAGAGATCCCAATAAATGTATTTTATGCGGTGACTGTGTCAGAACCTGTGATGAAATACAGGGGGTAGGTGCAATTGATTTTGCATACAGAGGTTCAGAGACTCAGGTTATGCCTGCATTTAACAGACCTTTGGCAGAAACAGATTGTGTTGGCTGTGGGCAATGTGCAGCAGTCTGTCCAACAGCAGCAATTTCAATTCATACCAATATCTCACCAGTATGGAAAGCGATAGCAGACCCAAATATTCGCGTGGTGGTTCAAATAGCACCAGCGGTAAGAGTTGCGGTTGGAGACAGTTTTAATATTCCCAAGGGAGAAAACAGCTTAGGTAAATTGGTAACAGCGTTAAGAATGATGGGATTTGATGCAATTTATGATACTACATTTGGAGCTGATATAACCGTTGTGGAGGAAACAAAAGAGTTTGCAAAACGATTGGAAACAAATGAAAATTTACCATTATTTACATCCTGCTGTCCTGGATGGGTGAAGTTTTGCGAAACCAGATTCCCAGATTTAGCGGGACATATTTCTACATGCAGATCGCCACAGGGTATGTTCTCACCATTTATCAAAGACTATTTTAAAGATAAAGATTCTGCTGAGGGTAAGAAAACCATAGTGGTTTCTATCATGCCATGTACTGCAAAAAAAGGTGAAATTCTCCGTGAAGATAATTTTACAGATGGCAGACAGGATACAGACTATGTAATTACGACTCAGGAAATCATCCGAATGATTAAGCAGATGGGAATTAAATTTGAATACTTAGAAGCAGAAGCAGCAGATATGCCTTTTGCGGTGGGTTCTGGTGGAGGAACAATTTTTGGAACTACAGGTGGCGTTACAGAAGCTGTTTTGCGACGTTTGGCAAAAGAAAAAAGCTATGCAAATCTAAAGGAAATCAGCTATACCGGGGTTAGAGGTGTAACATCTTTAAAAGAAGCAAGCATAATGCTTGGAGACCGGGAAGTGAAGATTGCTGTAGTTCATGGTCTGGGCGAAGCGAAAAAACTAATGGAAAGAATTAGAAATAAGGAAGTCTATTATGATTTCGTAGAAGTTATGGCTTGCAAGCGTGGCTGCATTATGGGTGGAGGACAACCCGCATTTGCAGGAAACAGAACGAAGAAAATGAGAATGGAAGGATTGTATAAAATCGATTCCGTTTCAACAATTCGCTATCCAGATGAAAATCCGGTATTAATGCAAATGTATGATACCATTTTAAAAGGAAAAGAACATAAACTTTTTCATAGAAATTTATCTGAATAATATATATAAAAATTTGAGAGGAAGAGCATGAGCTACAAATAGTTTATGCTTCTTTCTTTTTTGTTTTATTCAATTTATAAAAAAATCATAAATAACTGCTTTATGTAAAAGAAAGTGATTGCTTTTGATAGATAAGGGAAAAAGTGATTATAAATTGTTTTAAAATAGAACACATTTTAAAAGTTGAAATATTGACATAGTAATTTGATATTTGTATAATATTAACAGATTATTTGATTTTACTTAGAGCTAATGTACTATATACTGAAATAGAAGAATTGTATAGTATCAAAGAATCGAAAAGTAAGACAATGAGAACTTGGAGGAAGACAAAAAAATGGATTTGTATTTCATAGTAGCTATCGTGGGTGCCTTTGCCTGTGTGCTTGTTGGATTTGTTATGGATGGTGGGCAACTGCATTCGCTTGTAGAAATATCTCCGATGCTCATTGTTTTTGGAGGAACAATTTTTGCTGTAGCCATTTCATTTCCTTCATCAGTGCTTAAAAAGGTATTAAAAGTTTTAAAAATTGTAATTTTTCCACCAAAAGAAGACAGAGAAAAAATAATGGAAGATATAAAAACCTTATCTATGAAGGCTAGAAAAGATGGACTATTGTCCTTGGATACAGAGATACATAGTGAGGGAATCGAGTATGATCCATTTTTGGTAAACGGACTTACATTGGTTACAGATGGACTTGATGGAGAACTAATTCGAAAAACACTGGAATCAAGAATTGAAAATATAGAATACAGGCATTCAAAAGGCATTGCTGTTTTTGAGTCAGCGGGAGGATATGCACCTACACTTGGTGTGCTTGGAACAGTTATGGGTCTGATTCATGTACTTAGTAATTTGTCCGAGCCAGCTTCGCTGGGACCGAAAATAGCAATTGCGTTTATCGCTACTATGTATGGTGTTGGATCAGCTAATTTACTTTGGCTCCCAATAGCAAGCAGACTAAGAGAAATTGATGAAGAAGAAATTTTAACCAAAAGTATGATTGTTGAAGGTGTTATCATGATCTATAATGGAAGTAACGTTACATTTGTAGAAGAAAGAATGCGAGGTTTTTTCGAAGATGAAGCGAAAGAAAGAAAAGAAGAATAACAGCGATCGATGGCTGCTTACGTATTCGGATCTGATCACGCTTTTAATGATCCTATTTGTCATCCTTTATGCCTTAAGCAATGTAGATCAGTCAAAATATGATGCATTGTCAAAATCATTGAATAAAGCGCTTTTAAACAGTGGAGAAAGTGTATTAAATGGCAACAAAGGTATACCTGACGGTGGGGATGGAATTTTAAATGGACAAAAAGACCAGAGTATGCAGCAAAATCAGACGGAACAGCAAACAGGAACATCTAGATCTGGCAGCAGTTCTTCAAGTGAGATAACAAATGAGCAGCAGTTGACACAGGTAGAAAACAGTATAACGGATATTGCAAACAATTCAAATTTAAAAAATAGTATCTATTTTTCTATGGATGGAAGAGGACTTGAAATTTCATTTGCAGATGATGTGTTTTTTGACAGTGGGAAAGCAGATATCAAAGATAATATGAAAACGATATTAGATAAAATAGCAGTTGTTTTAAATCAGTTTGATAATACAATTGCAATAGAAGGGCATACAGATAACCAGCCAATTATAAAAGGTGATTTTGCATCAAACTGGCAATTGTCATCTATGAGAGCTTCAAATGTGGTACAATATTTGTCTGAAACAGATCATTTGACTCCTGAGAGGCTTTATTCGGTCGGATATGGACAATATCGACCAGAAGCAACCAATGACACACCAGAAGGCAGAGCAAGAAACAGACGGGTAAATATGGTCATCTTATATAAAGATAATACGTTAGCACAATAGACAGGCAGCAAGAGCGAGCAGAACTTTTGTAACAGTAAAATAACTGTGGCAAGAGTTTTTTTGCATAAAATAAAATCTATATAAAGCATGAAAAAAAACCAGATATTTGCAAAATAATAAATTTACAACAACATAGTACTTATGATACAATATGAAAAATAGGAGAAATGTATGAATCGAGAAGAATTTTTAAAAGAGCTTCAGCAAATGCTTCAAGGCGAGATACCAAATGAAGAAATGATGGGTCATTTGGAATATTATAATAGTTATATTATAGAAGAAGTCAAAAAAGGACGCATAGAAAGTGAAGTAATTCAGACACTTGGAAATCCAAGGCTAATAGCAAAAAGTATTCTTGATGCAACAAAAGCTTCTGATGATGATACATATGAATATGAAAATACGGAGTACGACACAGACGAAAAAGAAAATACAAAAGGATTTCAGGCAAATTACAATGAACAAAATGGATGGGATATTCGTTATGGAAAAATCAAACTTAATTCCTGGTATTTTATACTTTTTGTAATACTGATAATCTTATTGATATTTTTTGTTGTGTTTAACCTGTTTCTTTTTTTGCTACCAGTGATTATACCGATTGTAGTTATAATGATGATTGCAGCACTGATATTGGAAAGACGCAGATAATGATATTTCAAATCACAGATTTCGTTTTGTGTAAAGGAGAGAATTATGGCGGTAATGAAAATTGAAAAGAACAAGCAATTCATCAAACGTGGAGATAAAATGACGGAATTTTACTGGATTGTTCAGGGAAGTGTTCGCCAAGTTCTGCAAAACGAAGAAATTATCTTGGAAAAAGGTAGTATGATTGGTATTGCAGAATGCACAACTGGTTTATTTGCTTGTGATTATATTACAAATGAAGAATGTGTTTTATATGGATATGAATATGAAAAAGAAGAAGATTTCCATACGATTTTTCAGTCACAGCTTAAAAATCAGGCAGTTTTTTTTCTGGCTTCTACAAAAACAGCAGATATTATATTAAAAAAGTATGCAGAATATATGGATCTTTCTCGTGATCTATTTCAGTATAGCAGTGAAATGTACCGTCAATACCAGATTATATGCATGAAACTGAAATTTGCGGAAAAAAGTTTTTCCAGAATGGAATATTTTGAACCACTTTATATTGAAAAAAAACTTCGAAATTCAAAGATAAATTATTTTGCAAGCCTTGCAAAAATCCCTTTAAGCGCAGTAGAGGAATTTTATGCAAAGGATGAAGCATTAGTTGTTGGTGAAATTATATATGCGAGCGAAACGGTTCAAAGAGCAGTAGAACTGATTGAAGAGGTTAAACAATATTTACAGGAAAATCAGGATATTTTGTTGAATGATAAGAAAAATGATTTGTTTTCCTTATATTTTGAATTGCAGATAAAAGCTGCTTCGAAAGAAATGGAACAGACATTGTTCAAAAATAAAATGAAAAACATTATGGAATTTATAAGAAAAACAAATCTCTATGATGAAGATATGATTCAGGAACGATTTGCAACATATGAAAGCTTTGACTTCACATCCGTGCCAACAGGTCAGGATGTTGAAAAAGCACTGACAGAAGAAGCACAGGTGGAGTTGGAAGAACCTCCAATCGGTGATGAATGGTTTGAGTTTATACTGAACTACGCTTCTTATGATGAAGAGAAAATGAAACGTTTAAAAAAGATGGTTTTTACGTTTCGAGATACAGCAGATATTTTTTCTACAGCAGATGATGTTTACAGGCTTCGAAGAGAAATTGCAAAAGAATTTTATGATTTGTATATTCGTGTATGCAAACGATCGCTTCATGCAAAGACAATTCCTAATATTATTAAAATGTTTTTGAATTTTGGATTTTTAGATGTTCAGCTTGCAGGAGAAGAGAATACAAGAAGTTTATATGAACTATGCAATCATTTAGAAAATTGCAATTCAGAGCATGTATACACAATATATGAGTGGCTAAAAAGTATATATGACGGAAAAAATGAGCCATCGAAAAATGAATTCGATTTGGATTATTCAAGTAGTCTAAGAGAACAAAAGCGAATGGGTGAAATCACAGACAAGGATGAAGAACGTTTAAAGAATGATAATTGGAGCAAAGTTGTTTATGAAATCGAAAATATGTTCCGTTCTACAAACAGAGCTACATATGGAAGAATTACCGCATTTTGCCCAGTTATAAATGAATTTGATTTAATAAACCCGCCAGAAAAAATGCTGCTTACAGTAGAAAAAATTACGAATGCAATTAACCAGATCAAAAGTATTGATTTTTCAGCTTTTTATCAGGAAATTATTTTTTCAGATACAGAACATGGTGTTCCAAAAGAAATGATTCAAAAAGAAGTATTGCCAGATGTCATTTTAATGCCAAATGCGGGAAGTAAATCTATGATGTGGCAGGAAACGGCAGGCAGTAAAAGAGATACACCAGCCAGATTTATTATGCCTGTTTTAACGGTAGCGGACGAATATGAAATGATGGTTGAACTAACAGGAAGATATCGTTGGGAAATCTGCAGAAAGATACAGGGAATGCGCTGGAATGATATTACAGAACGTTCGCTAACATCAGAATATTGTGATTATTTACAGTTCTTTAAAAAGAATCATGATTTATCACAGGAAACAAGAGAAAGTGTTCGTTTGGCACTTGTGAAAGCAAAAAATAACTATCGTGAAGTATTTGTTCGTGATTATTTAAACTGGATACGATTTGAAGCCTTAGGAAGCTTTCGATTGAATAAGGTGGCAAGAGAGATACTATTTCATTACTGCCCATTTTCAAAAGAACTTCGGGCAAAGATGGGGACATATCCTTTGATTCAGCCAATAAATGAAAAGTATGAGGTACTAAAAGCAAAAAAAATGCGCCATATTTCTAATGTATATGATAAATATGAAAAAAGTGGGGGAGAAATCACACCACAATTACAGGAAAATCTGGACTTTTATGAATTATAATTTATATTTGAGGGAGTATAGTTATAATAGAATAGTAATTAGTAAGAAAGACCGATGCAAGCATCGGTCTTTCTTTGAGGGGAGTATAAATAATTAATAAGGGGTATAACTTATAAAAAGATATATATCCTTTTATGGTGAAATTATAATATAGAAACAAAAAAAAATCAAATAGAATCCTCTATATAAAAGGTACTAAGGGCTATAGTAAATTAGTATGCAATTTTATAAAATGTATGGACGGTAAAAAAGATAAATCTGACTATAACAGCTGAAAACAGAAGATAAACTACTTTATAGATTGTTTTGCGCGAAAGTCATGAAATGTAAATTCGATTGACACTAGAAAGTGAACCATATAATATAATAGTATAAATTTATTTGAAAAGAAAGAAATCTGGAGAAATTAGATGAAAAAATTACAATTGGTAGCGCCGTGTCATTTCGGCTTAGAATCCGTTTTAAAAAAAGAGATATATGATCTGGGATATGAAATATTATCTGTGGAGGATGGCCGCATTACTTTTGAAGGTGACGAGGAGGCAATTTGCAGGGCAAACATTTTTCTTAGAACAGCAGAGCGGGTATTGCTGCTTGTAGGAAAATTCAACGCAGTTACTTTTGAAGAATTATTTGAGCAGACTAAAAATCTGCCATGGGAAAATTATATTCCTGAAGATGGAAAGTTCTGGGTAAAAAAAGCTTCTTCTATAAAGAGTAAGTTATTTAGTTCTTCTGACATTCAATCTATTGTGAAAAAAGCAGTGGTAGAAAGAATGAAGCAAAAATATAATGTTTCCTGGTTTGAAGAAGATGGAAATGAATATCCGATTCGTGTATTTTTAAACAAGGATGAAGTTACCGTTGCGCTGGATACAACGGGGGAATCTTTACATAAAAGAGGATACCGTATTATGGCTGGAAAAGCTCCGTTGTCAGAAACTTTAGCCTCAGCTTTGATTATGCTTACTCCATGGAGAAAAGACAGAGTTTTAGTAGATCCGTTTTGTGGCAGTGGTACTTTTTTAATTGAAGCAGCAATGATTGCGGCTTCCATAGCACCTGGAATGAATCGTGCATTTACATCAGAGAACTGGACGAATCTGATTTCGAAAAAGACATGGTATGATAGTATGGAAGAAGCAGAAGAAATGATAGACAAAGATATTGATGTGGATATTCAAGGATATGACTTGGATGAAGCAGTGATAAAAATTGCAAGAGATAATGCAAAAAGAGCAGGAGTAGAAAATCTGATTCATTTTCAACAAAGACCTGTCAGTGAAATGAGACACCCAAAGAAGTATGGTTTTATGATTACAAATCCTCCATATGGAGAACGATTAGAGGATAAAAAAGACTTGCCTGAATTATACCGTCAACTCGGTGAGGCATATCAGAGACTGGACAGCTGGTCTATGTTTGTAATTACAAGTTATGAGAATGCACCACAGGATATAGGAAGAAAAGCGGATAAAAACAGAAAACTATATAATGGTATGATAAAAACATACTTTTACCAATTCATGGGAGCAAAACCACCAAAAAGAGAAAAGTAAGAAACTAATTGAATAGATCGCTGGAGAGAGAAATGCGCTATTGGAAAAGATATGTGTTAGGAACGATATTTTTATTATTTATTTTAATATATAAAGTGAATAATCCATGGAATACTTATCAACAGGTAGAAGCTTTTCGAGGGGCACAATTAAAGGATTCCATCTGGAATCCTTTAATTGCAAAATCTGTAAATGAAAAGAATATTACAGTGGACATTGATAATAAGAATTTGACGAGCAATGAGACATCTATTTTTATGGACAATAATAAAAATCTTATGATACCAGTCAATGTATTACGAGACAGTTTTGAATGCAGTGCTCATGTGTATACAAACGATCAGCTTGTTATCGAAAAATCGGCGAATAAGCTGATATTTCCATTGGATCAGAATAGTGTCACCGTAAATGACCAATCAAAAGAATTATCAACAGGGCTAAAAAAAGTTGGTGAAACATATTATGTTCCAGCTCAGACGGTAGCAGAGGCATTTGGCTACGCATATCATTGGGATATGGATAAAAATACAGCAACAGCCGATGTGAGTGATAGTTCAGTGCAAAGTGCACTTCCTTCCAGCTATGACTTAAGGGCAGAAGGAAGAGTATCAAAGATTAAAGACCAGGGATTACATGGTACCTGCTGGGCATTTGCTTCTTTAAGTGCTTTAGAATCAGAACTTTTGCCAGAAGAAAGCTTGGAATTTTCACCAGATCATATGAGTTTGAATAATAGTTTTGCGTTAAACCAGGATTATGGCGGAGACTATACGATGAGCATGGCTTATTTAACGGCATGGCAGGGACCAGTGTTAGAAAAAGACGATCCATATGGAGATAATAAAAGCAATTCTGACTTAAAACCAGTAAAACATGTGCAGGATATTCAGATTATAAAAAGCAAAGATTTTGAAAAAATCAAAAAAGCGGTATTTCAGTATGGAGGAGTGCAGACATCTTTATATTGTGATTTAAAGAGTTTTAAGAGTCAGTCACCATACTATAACCCCAAAACCTATAGCTATAGTTATCTGGGTCAGGAAAAGCCAAATCATGATATTGTAATCATTGGTTGGGATGATAATTATCCAAAAGAAAATTTTCCGATGGACTTAGAAGGAAATGGGGCATTCATATGTCAAAACAGCTGGGGAAATGAATTTGGAAATCAGGGTATTTTTTATGTATCGTACTATGATGCAAATATAGGAATACATAATGTGGTATATACAGGAATAGAAAATGCAGATAATTATGATAATATCTATCAATCAGATTTATGTGGATGGGTAGGACAAATTGGTTACGGAAAAGATTATATTTATGGTGCAAATGTATTTAAGGCTTCTGGAAATCAAAAAGTAGCAGCAGCAGGTTTTTATACATTGGGTGAAAACACAAGTTATGAAGTATATGTTACAAAAGATTTTTCGGATTCAGATTCACTAAAACAAAGACAGTTAGTTGCGAAAGGGCAATTGGATAATGCTGGATATTATACGATTCCTTTTACTCAGCCAGTGTCTATAGCATCAGGGGAGAGATTTTCAGTTATTGTAAAATTAACAACACCGGATACGGACCATCCACTTGCAATCGAGTATGCAGCAGATAAAACGACAGCCAATGCTGATTTGTCAGATGGCGAAGGATACATAAGTGTTACAGGAACAGCATGGGAAAATGTTAAAAGTGAAAAAGACTGTAACATTTGCATTAAAGCATATACGAAAAACGAGTAGGATGTTAAGAATCTTTCCGGCATAAAAAATACCTGGGGAGACCAAAGTATGGAAAAAAAAGTTGTAAAGACAATAGCGATAATGATAACTTTATGTAGTGCATTTTTTTGTATGGCACTATGGTATATGCCCAAAATACATGCACAGGAAATTGCTGGTAATGAAGAACAGGCAGTAGAACTGGATGCAAAAGCAGGCGATACAAAGACGGATTTGATACAAAAAGAAGATACAACTGAAGAAAATGTAAAAGATTCTTTCACGCAGCAACTACGTATACAATTACCACCAGGAGATTCCCAAAGCAATGTTACAATAAAAAATGATTATGTGACACAGACGATTGATATTACAATCCCTGGAGCAGATGAAAACTATCTTTACCAGTATCCAATGGTGGGAAAATGTAATAATATAGATAACATGACTTTTGAAAGTGAAAGCGGTTCAGGAACACTTGAAATAAATCTGGATAAGGTATTTGAACTTAGCACGACATATGCAGATAACTATCTGTATATTGATTTTTTATCACCACATCAGGTTTATAAAAAAGTAGTTGTTATTGATGCAGGGCATGGTGGGGATATGCCAGGAGCTTATATTCATGGAAGTTATGAAAAAGACATTGATCTTGCAATTGCTATGCAGTTGAAACAGATTTTTGCACAAAGCACGGATAAAAGTATCGGTGTCTACTTTACAAGATCTGATGATTCCAATCCTTCTTTTGAAGAAAGAGTAGGATTAGCAAATAAAACAGATGCAGATTTATTTATTAGTATTCATAATAATTCGACAGTGAGTGGACAGATGTCAAGTATTAATGGAACAACGGTTATGTATGATGAGGCAAAAGAAGATACAGGACATGGAACCAAAGAATTTGCACAAATCTGTGTAAATCAAATGTCCGATATTTTGCAAAGTAGGAACAGAGGAATTGTTGCAGGGCATGATATCTATATTATCCGAAACAGTACAGTTCCAGTTGCACTTATTGAAGTTGGATTTATGACAAATCAAAAAGAATTAAAAGAATTAAATTCTACAGATTATCAAAAAATAGCGGCACAGGGAATTTATAATTCGATTGAAGAAGCATTTCAGGAAGGATTTTAACATGAAAAAAATAGTTTTTGCCACAAAAAATGCTGGCAAAATGAAAGAAATAAAAGAAATTCTGGCAGATACAGGATGTGAAATCATCTCGATGAAAGAAGCAGGAATTTCTTTGGATGTTGAGGAAAACGGAGTAACATTTGAGGAAAATGCAAGGATAAAGGCAAGAGAAGTAGCAAAATATACAAATGCCATTGTTCTGGCTGATGATTCGGGTCTGGAAGTTGATTATCTGGGTAAAGAGCCAGGTATTTATTCGGCCAGGTATCTCGGCGAGGATACCTCCTATGAGATCAAGAATAAGGCAATTTTAGACCGCTTGAATGGGGTTGATAAAACAGACAGAACAGCACGTTTCGTATGTGCCATTGTAGCAGTTTTGCCAACAAAAGAAGAGCTTACAACATTAGAAACCATGGAAGGATATATAGGACTGGCACCAGAGGGTGAAAATGGGTTTGGATATGACCCGATCTTTTGTGCAGATGGATATGAATGTTCTACGGCACTGCTTTCCATGGAAGTAAAAAATGAATTGAGCCACAGGGGAAAAGCTTTAAGAGCAATGAAAACACTTCTTTTACAAAAGGGCATACTTTAAAGTGGCGGTGGAATAGATGAAGGTATTGATAGTCAGCGATACGCATGGAAAACATAAAAATTTAGAAAAAGTATTAGAACTTGTAAGTCCGATAGATTTAATGATTCATTTAGGAGATGCACAGGGGCATGAAGATTATATTGCTGAAATAGCAGGCTGCCCCCTTGAAATTGTAGCGGGCAATAATGATTTTTATTCCAAACTGGATCGTGAGAAAATCATTCAAATTGGTCCGTACAGGGCTTTTATTACGCATGGACATTATTATTATGTCCAAAGCAGTTTAAGGGACGTAAAAAGAGCAGGAAAAGAAAACAAAGTGGATTTTGTTATGTTTGGTCATACCCATATTCCGATTATTGATGAGAGTGATGGTATGATAACTTTAAATCCAGGCAGCATTTCATTACCAAGACAAGAAGGAAAAAAACCGTCCTATATTATAATGGAAATTGATAAAAAAGGAAAATATCACTTTTTTATTGAATTTTTGAATAGGATATAATCCTTATAAATAAAGGGATTCAGAGATGAATAGAAGCTGTTTTTGAAAAAATAAAAAAAAGATTAGAAAAAGTGTTGACTTTTGTATTTGGCTATCATATAATATGTCTTGCGTCACGGCACGAAAGATAAACAATGTAAACACGACAAACAGTGTAGAGCAAAAAAACAAAGTATATCTTAAGCAAGTGACAAGTAATACCGTTGTAACGGGGTGTGGCTCAGTTTGGCTAGAGCGCCTGGTTTGGGACCAGGATGTCGCAGGTTCGAATCCTGTCACCCCGATTTTATGCGGGTGTGGTTCAATGGTAGAACATCAGCCTTCCAAGCTGGATACGTGGGTCCGATTCCCATCACCCGCTCTTTGTGTGTTCGTAGCTCAGTTGGATAGAGCAACGGCCTTCTAAGCCGTGGGTCGGGGGTTCAAATCCCTTCGAGCACATTATCTTTCGTAAGAAAGTATGACCTCAGAAGATGGGTCGTCTATGGTGGGTATAGCGCAGTTGGTTAGCGCGCCAGATTGTGACTCTGGAGGCCGAGGGTTCAAATCCCTCTATTCACCCTTGATGTGATAGGTTAGAGTTTTAGCATCTAATTAAAATGATGGGCTATCGCCAAGCGGTAAGGCACAGGACTTTGACTCCTGCATTCACCAGTTCGAATCTGGTTAGCCCAGTTTATAATAAAATATAATGCGGGATATTAGCTCAGTTGGTAGAGCACTTGACTTTTAATCAAGTTGTCCGGGGTTCGAATCCCCGATGTCTCATTTGAAATAGTGAAGTATTGAAAATTCAGTACTTCTTTTTTTATGTCTTTAGCAGAAATGATTTACCTGTGATAATAGCAAAAGATGAGAATCCTGCTATAATTATTTAACAAAAAAGCAAAAGGTTTATACTGGAGCAACTTTAAAAGAAAAAGCTTTTACATAAGAAGAAAAAATCTTTTGTAAAAGCTTTTTCTATTACATCGGACTTGGAAAGAATAAATGTTGACAGAAAATTTTTACAGTAGAAAAAATGCAACTTTATTAAAGTTTATAGGAAATATGACCGATATATTGTTCATATGGAAAAATTCCTAAATTTTCTAAACCTAAATAGGTGCTGGAATTTTACAATACAAGGGACAGGCGCAATCGATATAAATAAAAGGCAAGGAGGGCTGAAATGCTTTATTTAAAAGAAGCAAATGAAAGAGATAAAGAAATGGAATTCTTATTTATAACGAACCAGCCTCCAGATGAAAATGGATTTATAAACTTTTATCATGGAGTTTCCAAGGCAGAATTTGAACAAAAAGCTTTAAAAGAAATAATGGCACATGCAAGGGGCGAGCAGTTAAAAGAAGGGTGGGTTCCTGAAACGTACTTCTTTTTATGGAAGGATGCCCAAATTGTAGGATTATTTAAAATCAGACATTTTTTAAACGAGTCTCTAAAAAATGGATCCGGGCATATTGGATATGGAATTGCAAAAGAATTTCGCCAAAGAGGATATGGTAAAAAAGGATTGGAACTTGCAATTGAAAAAGGCAGAAACATTATAGCAGAAGATGAGATATATATGTCGTTAGGTATAAACAATATCGTATCTTTAAATGTACAGTTGGAAAATGGAGCTTATATTCATCATCAGGATGAAAAAAAATACAATACTAGAATAAAAATAGGCTAAAAGATATAAAAAGTGTTATAATGTATCAAGTTAGATTGTGTATATAACAGCAAATTCATATTGTGTAACTTCAACAAAAATGGTACAATTCAGATAGTTATAAGCAATTATTAGAATATTTACCGATAATATAAGCATAAAATACGATTAACGTTAAAGAGCAAAAGAATAGTTTTATCCTATGAAAATTATGCAACTTAGATGTTGATATTTGATATGGAAATGGTTTAGGATAAGAAGAAAATCTGACTTAAAAACGTAATTTATGTGAAGAAAAGAATTTTATAAATAAAAAATTGAAATGCGAGGATGAGATTTATGGAATTAACTACAATTCTAGGGTGTATAGTTGGTGTTATTGCCGTAGTTGGTGCGATGATATTTAAAAAAATTAGTTTTACGGTATTTTTAAATCCAGCTGCTTTTTTCGTTATTTTTGTAGGTACTGTGGCTACGATTTTAAATTCGTTTCCAGGTAAAAATCTGAAAAATATAGGAACATTATTTAAAATACTTTTTACAAAACAAAAATTAATTTCAGAAGAAGAAATTATTAAATTAATGATAGGTCTTGCATTAGAAGCGCGTAAAGAAGGGTTACTTGCATTAGAAGGTAAATTGGAAACAATTGATGATGCATTTATCAAAAAAGGACTTCGCATGGTTATCGATGGTATGACGGAAGAAGATATTTCGGATATCCTTGGTGTTGAAATTTCAGCGATGCAGGAAAGACATGAACTTAATGCAAGTATTTTCTCATCCGCAGGTATGTATGCGCCTACACTGGGTGTTTTAGGTGCCGTATTTGGTCTGATTGCAGCTATGGGACATATTAACGATACGGCATTGATGTCTGAAGCTATTGCAGCAGCATTTATTGCTACTATCCTGGGTATTTTTACAGGATATGTATTATGGAATCCATTTGCTAAGAAATTGAAAGTTAAAAGTCAGACAGAAGTGCAGTTAAAGAGTATGGCAGTGGAAGGAATTTTATCAATCCAAAGTGGTGATTCACCTGTAATTGTACAAGAAAAATTACTTTCCATGCTTTCCGAAACAGACCAGGCTAAGATGTTAAATGAATTGAATCAGGGAAATCAGAGTAATCAGGGGTAAGGAGAGTAGAGTATGGCTAAAAGAGGTAAACATAAACATGCAGAAGAAGAAGGCGGAGAAGCTTGGTTACTACCGTATTCCGATTTAATGACTTTACTTTTGGCAGTATTCATTGTTTTGTTTGCTGTAAGTAAAGTTGATCAATCAAAAACAGATGCAATGGCAAAAGCATTTCAAACATCGATGTTAACAGGTGGTGCTGGTGCGTTTAAAAATGATGGAGATAAAGTTGTTTCTATGAATTCACAAGGTGGAAATCAGCAGGCACCTCAAAATGGGAATGCTGGAAAAACCGGAACGGAGCAGTCAACGCAGACAGAAACTTCATCACAGACTTCAAGTCAGGCTTCAAGTCAGACATCGTCACAGGCTGCAAGTGAGACTAGTACACAGATGACACAGGATCAATTGGAAAAAAATCTGGGTCAGTATGAACTACAAAACATGACAGCATTAAAGGCGAAGCTGGATGCATTGTTTGAACAGGAAGGCCTTACAAATTCAATTTCAACAAATATTGATTCCAGAGGTCTGGTTGTTCGTTTGAATAATGCAATTTTGTTTGATTCTGGAAGTGCACTGATTAAAACAGAAAACCAGGATACGTTAGTTAAGATTGCAAATATTATTAATTCTTTGAACAATTATATTCGAATTGAAGGACATACCGATAATCAGCCAATTAGTAATTCGGTTTACCCTTCTAACTGGGAACTTTCAACAGCAAGAGCCTCGAGTGTTGTTCGTTTGTTTATTGATAAATGCAGTATTTCACCAGAAAAAATTATGGCAGTTGGCTATGGTGAATACAGACCAATCGCAGATAATACGACAGTGGATGGAAGAGGAAAAAACAGACGTATTGATATTATTTTGTTAAGCCAGAAGTTTAATAGTCTGGAAACGGAAGACGCTGCGACACAGGCTGCTTCGCAAACGCAGACAACTACTCCATAAGAGTATAGTAATAAAAAAGAAAAACTGCTAAAAGCTGATTTGCTTTAGCAGTTTTTCTTTTTAAAAAGTTTTATAAAGCAAAATAAGAAAAAAATTAAGATTATATTGACAAGACTAGTTATTTTCTGCTATTATAAACGAGGCTTTTGTGAAGATATGTGTTACCACATACCATGATTTAGAAAAGCAAAATTTCATAATGCGGGCATGGCGGAATTGGCAGACGCGCTAGATTTAGGTTCTAGTGGGAGACCATGCAGGTTCAAGTCCTGTTGCCCGCATTTTAAAGAGATTCGTAGGTTTACGAATCTCTTTTTTTGTGCGTTGACATCAATTTTGACATCAACGAGGAAGAACAGTTGTCATCAGTATTCTGTTGAGTTATTCATGACAAACGTTACAGTTTTCTTGCCAACTGTAAATCAATAGTGTCATAAATCGTAATCTCGCCACCGAAATCATCTATTACAGACTTGATTTCGGAAAAAAACTTATTTCTCGTCTTTTCCTCAATAGCAATATGGTCTGAATAAGTACCAAGTAATTTAACGTATTCGTCTGAATTGAATGTCCTTGTTCTATGGTACAATTTATATGATATATCTACAAAACCATATTTTTTTGCAATATTGGCCCGATCTAATGCTTGTTGTTCACTATATTCTTTAGGACCAAGTGCCCCTGGAAGATAGATGGCATATACTTTTTGTATTGCCTCGTGCAATCCTTTCCTGCCTTTATCTTTGAATGGATGGTTTGCAAATCGTGCAAAAACACCCCCACTTATTAACAAATCAAAAACTTTAGAGTATCCTATTTCTTCTGATACCCAGTGAAATGCAGAGGCAGAAAATATCAGCTCAAATGAATTGCTCTCAAAATCAGAATTCTCAAATTTATTAATGACAGTTGAAAATTTAGGATATTCTTTAAATTTTTCGCAACAGACTTTGGCTAAATTTTCACCATATTCAACTGCGGTTACTTTGCAGCCTTTCTTTAATACTGGTAGTGTTGCCTGACCGCCACCGATACCGATTTCCATTACATTACTGTTTTCGTTAATATCAACGTATTTAAAAATATCATCATATAATTCTGGCACATAACCTGGACGCATTTTTTCATATCTCTCTGCTTCCGTATTAAATGTCCATTCCAAGCCTTTTATATTTGACATTGCGGGACCTCCATCAAAATTAAAATTTATCGTTGACTCCATTATATTGAAATCTTGTAAATTAAACAATGAATAACAAAGAAAATCAGATGTTTTTTGTTTTGTGATTAGGAAATCTTCCTCTTAATAAAAGGCATTCTTTGAGCAGAACCATTTCCATTGGCATAAGAAAAATATCTGATATATTTTTCATGTGAATAAAACGTCTCTCAACATCTATAGCTCCAATCTTTATTTCCAATATTCGCAAAGGCCGCATTGCATGGAGATAAAAACAGGAGAAGACAGAAAGTTGAGTAAATTATAAAATAATCCACGTTTTTTGTGGATTATTTTATTAGCATAAGTATGTAAAACAGTACATTTCATTACACAAGACAAAGGAAGATGAAATTGTTGTAGAAAATTTTGCAAACCAGGTATTTAGTAAATAACAGTATTTTATAATACACGTTGACGTACGCTAAAACGTACGCTATAATAAGAAAAAAGGAGATGATTATATGACTGCGATTAGTGCAACAAAAGCTAGGGAAAATTTATATCAGTTAATCTCTGATGTGAATACAAGCAATTCGGCAATTACAATTACAAATAATAGAGGGAAGAATGCTGTTATTTTATCAGAAGATGATTGGAATGCGGTACAAGAAACGTTATATTTAATGTCAATCCCTGGTTTGACTGAGTCTATTGTAGAAGGTGGCAAAGAGGCAATTGATGATTGCTTATCAGAAGATGAGGTGGAATGGTAAGTGTATCGAATTGTGTATACAAAGCAAGCAGCTAAGGATATAAAAAATTTGAAGGCAGCAGGACTTTCTATAAAAGCAAAAGAATTAATTGAAAAAGTAAAAGAAGATCCATTTAAAAATCCACCACCGTATGAGAGTTTGGTTGGAAATTTGGATGGATTTTATTCAAGAAGAATTAATATAAAGCATAGACTTGTTTACCAAGTATATAGTGATGAAATTAATGTTGACAATGTAGAATATGAAGGAATAGTTAAAATCATTCGTATGTGGACACATTATGAAGGAATGAAGTAAATGGCATTGCTTTATTTAATACATTAAAATGTAAATATGTAAAGATATAGAAATTTTCCAGTGAAGCAGATATATGATATCCTCTTGGATTGTTTAATAAAAGCAAATCTAGGAGGATTTTTTTGTATAATGAAGAAATGCATGCTCAGATAAAAAGTGTTTGAGAATATCAGACAAAGATTTCATGAAAGTAGCACATGCGAGAGTAAGATCAATGGATTAAAATGAAAGCCGACAATTGGAGCAACTTAATATAGTAAAAAGATCAAAAAAATGAGTCAAAACCATCAGTTTAAAAGAGCAGATTGATATGAAGGATGTCGAAAAAGAGATTATATTAAGGTGCACATTCCCTCACACAAATGGTGCGTGATTTCATAAATAGATATTGACTATATTTTCTGAAATACGCATACTATATTTTAACACTCTAGATTTATCAATACGTTTTTGAAAAGCTACATAAGTAAAATAGGTAGTACATCCTTTTCTTTTTATTGATTCTATTTGAACGTTTTATCAGGAGCAAATTATATCAAAAGTTAACATAGAATCAAACGCATGAATGGAATGGAGCAAAAAGAAATGAATCTAAAAGAAAGAGCAAAAAAACTAAAATTAAATATTTATGCAATCTATCTTTCAATAAAGGATAAAGATACTCCTGTGCTCGCAAAGATTTTAGCTGGAATTACAGTTGCCTATGCACTTTCGCCGATTGATCTGATCCCTGATTTTATACCCGTTTTAGGTTATCTTGATGATCTGATTCTTCTTCCAATTTTGATTACGTTGACATTAAAATTTATTCCCAAAGAAATATTTGAACGAAACAGTGAAAAAGCAAAGAATATAATGCTCAACGCAAAAATGAAAAAGTGGTATTTTGCAATACCAATCATCCTCATTTGGATGGTTTTTTTTGCTCTTCTAATCTGGTTGATTTTCAAATGAAAAAACGGGCGAACTTTCAATTTTAATTTATAGTATCAAGGATATTGAAAGTATGTGGAAAAAGAAAACAATAGATCTATGAGATATGTGACCGGCTGAGTCATAATTTTTCTTTTTACTGAAAAATATATAAAATAGAAATTCATTTAGGAGAAACAATGAAAAAATCAATTGAAAAAGATACGCTTATAAATTATGGGTTTTACTGTGGTCTATGCATAAAAGCGATAAGTGCACTTGCCGAATTTGCAGGAGGATTAATATTAAGTATTCTTACGCATAATCGCCTAAATCAACTTATCTGGATGATAGCAGCTCCAGAACTTCGAGAGGATCCAAAAGACATTGTGATGAATTATCTGCTGAAACTAGGGCAGAGTTTTTCTCTGACTTCCCAACATTCCATTTCTGTTTATATGTTGCTGCATGGGATAACGAAGTTTGTAGCAATATTTTTATTATGGAAGAAAAAAATATGGGCATATCCACTTGCAACAATTGTTTTTGGAATCTTTATTATATATGAATTTTATAGTTATCTAAGCAGTCACTCTATTCTGATGCTCCTTATTATCTTTGTGGATATCATAATCGTTCTGATGATAATTTTAGAATACAGACATTTGAAACTAGAAAAATCAAAGTAAGCAGATCGTAAGATAATGAAAATGTGATACCATATATCAGTTCCATACAGTATTTCTGTAACTACAACATGGATGAAACTGAAAAAGAGATTGTGTTACGATATCACGTTCCATCCCATAAATGGTGCTATGTAAAATAAGAAAATACGTTATTGACTATACTTTGTAAAATATGCATACTATATTAGAAATGACAGATATATGAATACAGAAATCAATTTATAAACAGGGAGAAGATATGAAAAAAAATATAAGCATATTCGCTTTTATACTAAGTATCATTGGTTTTTGTACGGGATGTTTCCTGGTAGGAATTGTTTTGGATATCATTGCAATCGTATTAGGAGTACAAGCGTTAAAAAAGGAAGAGGATAAAAGATTTGCCACAGCTGCGATTGCTATTTCCATTGTAGGAATCGTCCTGACTGTGCTCTTTTATTCTCTTTTTATTATTTATGATAAAAAGACTGTAAGCAAAACAGAAGTCACAAAAGATGCAGTGACTCAGATTGCAACGGAAACAGAAAAGAAGTCTGCAGAAATATCCACAGGAACAAAGGCAACAGAGAAGACTTCTGAAAAACCGACTGAAAAAGCAAGCGAAGTAAAAGCAGCGCAGGTGACTTTGGCACAGCCATCTTCTCAAACTTCTACAACTACATCTGCGAACGAAAAGAAGACTACATATGACTATAATGGAAAATCTTATAAGATCATAGCAGTAGATGGTGGTGACATGTCTGGAAGCAGACAGGCAAGCGTGGCCGTCGATATCGGATATGGAAATCGTATTTATTGGGGGCTTACAAATGAGTACGGTCAGCTGGTTTACGTTATAGCAGATAACGTTACGCTTCAAGATTCATCTAAAGAAACTTTAAATAAGGAAGGCCGTTATTATAATAACGAAGCAGATGTTCCAGGAACGGAACGCAAAGATTTAGATAAAGGCCATGTCATCGCTGACAGTCTGGGAGGTGTAAGCAATGCATATAATATCACACCGCAGGATTCTACATTAAATCGTCATGGAGACCAGGCTTATATGGAAAAGAACATCCGGGATGCAGGTGGATGTACGAATTTTGTAGCGACCATCACATATCCAGATACAAAAACCATGATTCCATCGCATTATCATTTTGAATATACCTTAAAAGGAAGTCCTGTTGTGGATGATTTTGATAATAAGAATCCAGAAGCAAGCAATGGAAGTACAACTGCCGATTCTGCTCAAACACAAGCACAAGCCAAAACAGGAAGTTCTAGCAGCACAATAATAAAAAGTGCCAACTCCAATGCAACTAGTTCTTCAGGAACAAGTGCAAGTACAAAAAGTTCTAGTTCCAGTGCAAGTAGTTCTTCAGGAACAGGCGCAAGTGGTAGTACAGAAGATGAAAAAAGCAAGTTAGCACAGGTGGATAAGAACGGGGATGGAAAAGTGACAATTGCAGAGGCAAAAGCAGCAGGTTATTCAATGCCAATTTATTCATCAAGCTGGTTGTATAGGTATATGGATGACAGGGATCACGATGGAGAAGTAGGGGAATAAATATATTTTTGATATTCAGAACTGGGGTGGTCAAGAAAGTGTAATGGTTAATGTCTATACGTTTCATACAGATGACATGAAGTTTAATTCATAGACAATGCCTTGCGATAAACAAGAAAACAATTACTGAAATAGTCACTATTACATTTTTCAATTATGCATTATAACAATGAAAGATAGAATAAAGTTAAAGGGTCTACCGCTTTACGCGCTAGGCTTTTTTCGTAAAAAGGGAGAATTATTATGGAAGAAATATGCAAAACATGGCAACAGAAGATTTGTTAAATATCAAATGAATGTAAGCAACTAATAGGCTCTTACAAATGAATAGGCATATAGCAATTGGTAATGATAGTTATATACAAGGAATAGAAAAATTGGAGAAGCTATCAAAGCAGCATAATTCATTTCAAATTCGTGTTGCAATTCGTGTTGCCTCGTGTTACATTTTAGTGGAAAATATCATTTTAATATAGAAGTTGTTCAAAATATAAAAGGCATAAAATGCAGTAAAATCAAGTGTTTTAGCAAATCAGTACTTTGAAGAAAAATATACTACGGGTTTAAGTCCTGTTATCCCCATATAAAGGGATTCGTAGACGTACGAATCTTTTTTTGTGTATTAAGGATTAATTTGACAGCAGTTAGATTACTATGTAATTATTTAACTATGCAAGTGGACAATTGCAAAACTCATTTTTTATGAAATATTAAAGTGAATGTTACCAAAAGACGGTTTTAATGCAGTGGTAAGTCACCGTTCTTTTGGTAAATTCATATAACGTAGTAAGTGATTTACAAAGTTTCGCAATTGCCTAATGCCTAATTATTAGTAAAGAAATAAAAGGAGAACAAGAAATATGTGTGCAAGGTTAAGAGAGCCCTTTCAATATACAGATAAAGAAGATTTCCATGCGAAGCTGGTAGAATGGATTGGCGATGTTTTATACGATATACTTCCGGAACACGGATATGAGATACGAGACGAACAAATATTTACAGCATTTCAGATTGCAGATGCCATTTGCAATAATGACGTTCATTTGGCAGAAGCTGGACTTGGAACAGGCAAAACGTTTGCTTATTTGCTCTCAGCGATTCCATATGCGCGGTATAGCAAAAAGCCAGTTGTGATTGCATGTGCTACGACGGCACTTCAAGAACAACTGGCTGGTGAAAAAGGTGATATTAAAACTCTGTTCAAATTGTTAGATTTAGAAATAGATGCAAGAATGGCAAAAGATCCACAGCAGTATATCTGTGATCGGAAAGCGAGCGATAGTATTGGCGAATTTGGAGAAAATTCCACTGAAATAGAAGAGTGGATGAATAAAACAAAGCTTGGAGAACGCTCAGAAATTCCAACCATTCCAGATTACATATGGAAAAAGATAAGCTGGGATGAGTCGATGTCTTGTGAAACGTGCGATAATCGAGGATTTTGCAAACTTGTAAATGCGAAAAAATATTATAGAGCAGCACAGGATCTTATCATTGTAGATCATGAGACATTTTTTCATGATTTGTGGACTAGAGATGAATGGATATTAGATGGAAAATTGCCAATACTTCCAAATTATTCCGCTGTTATTTTCGATGAAGGACATAAAATCATGCTACCTGCGGCAATGCAGGCAGGGCATCAGATAAATCAGGAGGAGATTCAAAATATGGTATCTTCCTTTGAAGAAATACAAGGAGTTCGATATTCGCTGGCAGCAACTACGATTGAATTAGAAAAAGCATCAAATGAATTTTTTGTAAATCTTAGTCAGTCACTAATAAAAGCAGAAAGTACGGAACGATTATCGATTCAAAGGAATGAAAAATTATTAAAAACAGCGAAATCTTTTCGCGAGACATTAGATCATCTTCTATTGGAACTGCAAATTGAGCAGGAATTGTACACGGAATCATTATCCACAACTCAGATGCAGGTGTTTACAGGAATAATTGAAAGAGTAATCTTAGCTTTAAACCGATTCCTTAGAAAGAATGGAACAGAGGTAATTTCATGGGTTGATGTAAAGGATGGAGCTTTTTGGGCAGTCCCACGTAATTTAAGTGAACTGTTAAATCAAAAATTATATAACAAAGGATTAGCAGTTGTGTTTACATCTGCAACCTTGAGTAATGAAGGTGATTTTGATTATATGGTACGAACACTGGGATTAAAAAATCCATCAAAATCAAGTGTGGGAAGTTCTTTTGAGATAAAAGATAAAGTAGTAGTAGATTTATCGCAGACAACAAAAGACAGTATGTCAGTTCGTATTGAAAAAATGGTATCTTTATTAAATGAAAATGGTGGACGAGCGCTTGTGCTTGCGAATACCTCAAGAGAAGTTCGAAATATCAGAAAGAAACTGGGGGAATATCAGCTACCTTATAATGTTTTATGGGAAGACACGGCAGATCGAGGTTATCTTTTACAAAAATTTAAAGAAGAAGAGAGTTCCGTACTTATTGGCGCAAACTTTTGGGAAGGAATCGATGTACCAGGAGATGCGTTAACATTACTCATCATTTGGCAGCTACCGTTTCCTGCATTAGACCCACTTATGGAGGCACAGCGCAACGAAGCTATAGCACAAGGATTAGATCCAGTCACTACGGTAGATTATCCAGAAATGGGACTGAAATTAAAGCAAGGCTGCGGAAGACTTATCCGGAGCAACGAGGATACAGGTGCAATTGTTTTTCTGGATGCTGTAATTGGTACAGACTGGGAAAAGGTTGTTATGGGAGCATTACCGTCTGGAATTGAACTATAAAAAATAGAATCACTGCACAAATTACAATAATATCTAGTATCATTTGTTATAAAACAGAGATTGAAAAAAACAAAAAGTTATAGTATTGTAGAGAAAAGTATGAATATTTTTGAAAGCATATTTATTGCACAAAATCATTATTTAGCAAATGAATATTTTACGATACTGGATGGATTTATTCATTCATTTATTGTGATTGGAATTATAATATTTTTTATTGGCTTTTACGAAAGACACATTAAAAAATAGAAAAAACACGGTTACCATGAATATAAGTAAAGAGTATATTTCATATATTTGACAGAACATTATCAAAAAGTATATTTCATATTTTTGCCAGAACATTATTAAAAAGTATATTCTATATCGTCACCAAAACCTTATCAAAAAGCATATTTCGTATCCTTACCAGAAGATAATAGAATATGCGTACATATTGAATTTGCTGGTAAAAAAAGATCCTTTTCATGAAAAAAAGAATTGTTTTGTATAAAAACAAAATTAAGAGGGAGAATATATGTGGTGTCATATGTTGTATAATAACAATAAATTACGTTAGTAGAGAAATATTTGTAAGATATTTACTTATTTATTAGTGAGCTTATAAAAGTTTATAGGCTTTGTTATTGTATAAAAAGGAGAAAAAATGGAAATTCAAAATAATATTATTAAGTATATTTTTCAAAATGTATATTTTATTACCGGAACCGCATATGCTGGAAAATCTACAATGATAAAACTTCTGTCAGAAAAACATGATGGAATCTGTTGTGGCGAGAATTACCACGACATTTTAATGAAGGCAATTAGTAAAAAGGAGCAGCCTAATTTATCCTATTTATCAACAATGAAAGATTGGCAGGAGTTTATCAGTCGAACACCTCAAGAATATGATGATTGGATAACTGGTTGTGGAAAAGAGGCTGCAGACTTAGAAATTGTACGCCTGATTCAATTAGTAGTACAAGGAAAGAAGGTTTTTGTAGACACGAATATTTCAATTAAACGATTAAAAGAAATTTCGGATTACAATCATGTTGCAATTATGCTGAGTCCACATAGTATGTCAGTTGAAAAGTTTTTTGATCGTGAAGATGAGGAAAAACAATTTATATTAACGCAAATTAACAGGGCAAAGAATCCCAAAGAAGCAATGGAAAATTACAAAAAATGTTTAGCAAAGGTAAACAGCGATGAAAAATATAAGGTATATGATAACAGCGGATTTTTTACGATGCTAAGAACGGATAGCAGAACAATATCTGAGGCATTGAGGACCTTAGAAAATCATTTTGGGTTATAATTGGACATCAATAAATTTTACAAGTACGTTAGGTTACTTTCGCAAAAAACACATTTAAAATTCAAAAAATAATTCAAATTCATGAAGCTTTTTAAAGCTATAATGTGGTAACATTATATATAGTAATTACATGAAATTCCTATCCATGAACAGATTTTAAAACATAACATAAAACCATAAGAAGAAACGAAAGGTTCATCAAATTATGTAAAAAATTATTTGGAAGGAGAATATGAAAATGCCAGGTTATGAAAGTTTTATTTCTGAAAATAAAGACAAATCTTATGAAGACCTTTTGCTGATGAGAGAAAGTCTGATAAAAAATGTGTACCAATTCGAAAAAAATCGAATAAGTTTAAGCGAGGATAAAGAAAATATCGACGAACAGAAAATAGATAATGAGCAGAAAACAGACAATGGACAGAAAACAGACAATGAACAGAAAATAAACAGTGAACAGGAAAAAAACTATGAAAATAATTTACTGTGTCTGGCGAAAATTTGTGAGCTGATTTTGGAAAAATATAACCGTGTATACTATTTGCAAGTGAATCAGCCATTCGTTCAGAAGCATTACCTTTTTCTGATAAAAGATTTCCTGGAATCAAAAGGACTTTTAAATGAAGAGGCAATACTGGTTCACTTAAAGGAGCGTAAAGAAGGAAAAGAATTTGACGTATCAGAACATATCAAAGGATTTATATATGCATTGCTGACCGATCAGACAAAGCGAAAGCATATGGAATTTCGACTACGTATGATTGATAAATTATTCTTTGATTATGATATTGATAAATTGAAATCGACACCGCCAGAGTATTTTTATCATGGCCTTTTTGAACTAAAGTGTGGAAATATGTACACCAAGGCTCAAATGGAAGCATTACAAAGCAATATTGCAATTTTTGAACAGATAGAAAAGGAATATAAAAGCTTAGATGCGTTTGTAACTTCTGCACCAGCGGATGAAATTGTTAAAAAGCTTTCCGATACAGATTCTCCTTATAAACTGCAGATGACGGGAGAAGCTCTGACTTGGGAATATATAAGAAATGTTGGTATCGATGGAGCAAAACCAGATACACATCTCAGGAGATTTTTAGGTAAAAATCATTTGGGTTCAGGAAATAGCAGCCCTGCAAGCATTCATGAAACAATAAAGCAGGTGGAAAGACTGTCGCAGAAAACAGGATTCACAAAAACAGAAATTGATTATCTGATATGGAGCTACTGTGCAGATGGGTATGGAGAAATCTGTACATCCTTACCACACTGTGAAAAATGTGTCGTAAGAAATTATTGTAAATATGAAAAATAAATAATTAGAATACGTAAAAAAGTCAAAGACACAAAAAAATGTGTAGTTGACTTTTTTTCTTGAAATGTATTTGATTCTTTTCAAATGATAGCAGGTTAAGAAATTGTATCAATGAATTTTTTATAGGTATTTCCCCATTCCTCCATAGATTTAAATAAAGGTCGTAAGGTATTTCCAATATTGCTTAACGAATATTCTACGCGAGGTGGAACCTCTGGGTAAACCGTTCGAATGATTAATCCGTTTGATTCTAAGGTACGTAAATTATCGGTCAGTACTTTTTGACTAATTCCTGGAATGCCATTTTTTAATTCTCCGAAGCGAGAGGTTTTTACCAGAAGATTTCTTATAATTAACAGGGTCCACTTATTCCCGATTAGTTCAACCATAGTAGCAACAGGACATGCAGGCAGTTCACTTTTGGTTAACATAATATGTCCTCCTGAAATATTTTTATTCATTTCAAAAATAATGTTATGTACAAATTGTAGTGTAAGGATTCCTGCTAGTCAATATTTTATTTGAATAAAAAACAGATCCAGAAAAGATTGATTTTTTGGAATAGTTACCTTTATATAACTGACTGACAAAAAGGTGCCTACTTTTCAATATCGAAAGGTGTGGTTATGATGCATGGGTAAGATAAATTTTATCAACGAGAGTCAAGGAGGTAGTAAAATGTCATTATTTACAAAAAAATTAAGTGCACAGGCATATTTTAAAGCACCAGAAATGAATGCAGCATCTTCAGGGTGTGGAACAGCATGTGGAGCTGGAGACAAAGAAACAGAAGAAAAACCAAGTGCATGTGGAACAGCATGTGGAGCTGGGGACAAATAAGAGCATTCTTATGACCTTTATAGGTTTGTGAACTGAGACAACAGGCTGGCACAAAATGGTGTCGGCCTGTTTTAACAAAAGAAAACCTCCAAATTTAAAATTGAAAAACAGGTATTAATAGATGATTGCAAAACGCATTCTAGATTAAATTTAAAAGTGAATATTACCAAAATAAGACTTAAGTGTAGTGGCAAGTGTATTAGATACTTTCGCAATTGCATGAATAGATATTCATATAGAAAGGATGAAATAAAATGGAATATTTTGCGTACCAGTTTCATATCACGGATACGTGTGACCAAAGATGTGAACACTGCTATATTTTTTCTGAGGACAACGATAAGTGTCTGATAGAAATGAAATTAGAAGATGTTGAAAAAGTAATTATAAATTGTATAGAAATGTGTAAAAAAATGAAACGCCTTCCTTATTTTTATATAACAGGAGGAGATCCGATTCTTCATAAGGATTTCTGGAAGATTGCAAAGTTCTTAAAAGATAAAGAGATACCGTTTGCAATACTTGGAAATCCGTTTCATTTAAACGATGAGATTTGCAAGAAATTAAGAGAGCATGGGTGTAGAAAATACCAGCTTTCTATTGATGGAATGAAAAAGACACACGATGGAATTCGAAAACCCGGTTCGTTTGATACAACAATTGAAAAAATTCCAGTGCTTCAAAAAGCAGGAATAGATGTTGCTATTATGACCACTGTATCTGGTACAAATAAAGACGAAATGGAAGATATCGTTGATTTGGTGGTTGATAATCATGTAGATATATTTGCATTTGCAAGATACTGTCCAACCAGTTTTGAAAAAGAAACACATCTAAAACCAATGGAATATAGAGATTTATTAGATAGATTATGGAAGAAGTTTGAAACCTATAAGGATAGAGGAACAACGTTTCACTTAAAGGATCATCTTTGGAATCTGTATCTCTATGAAAAAGGACTTTATAATATTCCAGAAGGGCTTGATAAAAATGTGATGTACGATGGATGTAACTGTGCAAACTGCCATATGACAATTTTGCCAACAGGAGAAGTATTTGCATGTAGGAGAATGGAAAGCCCGATTGGAAATGCATTAATAAATAGTATGTATGATATTTATGCAGGTGATGCTATGAATGCGTATCGGAAATATGATCAGTTCGAAAAATGTTCAAAATGCGAATTGCTTCGATTTTGCAGAGGATGTCCAGCGGTTGCATATGGATACACACATGATATGCATTCGGCTGATCCACAGTGCTGGAAAGAGGTTGTATAATTGAAAATTTAGAAAAAAGAATCAGACAGGCAAAGGAAGGCTTTAATGCAGTGGCAAGTCGCCATTCTTTTGGTAAATTCACCTGATATATCAATTATGTAACATTATTTCGCAAATACCTAATATTATGTGGATGGATGAGGATAGAAATGAGAGCAGTTATACTAAATGGAACCTGTAAAGCAGATAAGATGAAAGTATCTTGGATTGGGATGCCGGTTGTAAAACCAGGCTGGGTACTTGTTAAAGTAAAAGCCTTTGGGTTGAACCATTCAGAAATAGTCTTAAGACAATATGAAGCAGAAGCTTCTTATATTAATACACCTATTGTACCTGGGATAGAATGCGCTGGTGTGATTGAAAATCCTTCACACAGCCGCTTTCAAAAAGGGCAAAAAATAGTTGCACTGATGGGCGGAATGGGGAGAAGCTTTGATGGAAGTTATGCAGAATATGCCTTACTTCCACAATCTCAGGTTTTTTCGGTCAACACAACTTTAGACTGGATAAAAATGGCTGCTGTTCCAGAAACGTTTTTTACTGCATATGGTTCTTTATTTGAATGTCTTCAAGTAGAAAAAGATGATGTAATCTTAGTTCATGGTGCTACAAGTGCACTTGGGATTGCGGCAATACAGCTTGCAAAAGCGGTGGGATGTATTGTAATTGGAACATCAAGAAAACCAGAACGATTAGATTTTCTGCGAAGTATTGGAGCAGATTATGCATTGATCGACAATGAAAATCTGAATACTGGAATACTTGAAATTTTTCCAAACAGGATATCAAAGGTATTGGAACTGGTTGGTCCGGTAGCAATCCAAAAAACATCAAAATTATTAAAAAAACATGGAATTATATGCTCAACCGGACAGCTGGGAGGAACGCTAAAAGATGGGTTTGATGTAATAAAAAATATCCCGAACGGAGTGTACTTAAGTTCTTTTTACAGTAATTATCCGACACAGGAAATCATGTATGATATATTTAACATCATTGAAAAACATGAGATTGTTCCATATGTAGCAAATGTTATGATGCTGGATGAGATTGGAGCAGCTCATGAACGAATGGAGAAAAATCAGGCAAATGGAAAAATTATAATTCGGGTAGAAGCATAGAAAACCAGTTGCTTTGATTTGGAAAAATTGCCAAGAGAAGGCAATTGATAAAATGGGAAAGAGGGATGAATATGAACGTTCAATCACAAGATGAAAGACTGGATTGGATTGTAAAAGAGCTTTGTATAGATTCAGTAGAATACAAAGATTTAGAAGTACGCGCAGAAGACAGAAGAAAAATCATGCGTTCTTTAATGAATATCCGTATACCAAAGCCCATATCTAAGGAATTTTTGGAAATACAGGATGAATTTTTGAAACAGGAATCTATCGAAAAGGGAATTATAATGTTAGATGATATTCCAACAATGAAACAAGAATATCATTCAAACCATCCTTTTGCAGATAAAATCTCCATATGGCAGGGAGATATTACAAGACTTCAAGTAGATGCAATTGTGAATGCCGCAAATGCTCAGATGCTTGGATGTTTTGTTCCCTGCCATAGTTGTATTGATAATGCAATTCATTCAGCGGCAGGAATTCAACTTCGGGAAGCGTGTTTTCAGTATATGAAGCAAAAGAGGAATGAAAGCAGGAATTATGAGGAACCAACAGGCAAGGCACTTTTAACCAGAGCATATAATCTTCCAAGTAGTTATGTTATTCATACAGTAGGACCAATCGTAAGAAATCGCTTGGATGAGACGAGAAAAGAAGAGTTACGTTCCTGCTATCAATCTTGTATGGATGTGGCAATAAAACATGAAATCAGAAGTATCGTATTTTGCTGCATCTCAACAGGAGAATTTCATTTTCCAAATAAAGAGGCAGCAAATATTGCAATAGAGGTCATTGAAAATAAATTAAGAGAATTTCCATATCGTTTTGACAGAGTTATATTTAATGTGTTTCAGGAAAGGGATCTCAAATTATATGTAAATGAGATTTCAAGATGAAAATATGAAATATCAAAGTGAATATTACCCAAAGAAGGTTTAGGTGCAGTGGCAAGTCAGCGTTCTTTTGGTAAATTCACCTAACATAGCAAATGATTTACATAGTTTCGCAAACACCTATATCATGCTAATAGGAAAGGGAAAAAATGAATGAAACAAGTCTACGTAGAAAAAGAATCGAAATTATTAATATGAAAAAAAATGTAGAACGATTGGAAAAAATGAACGAGTTTATCTATGAAAAATTTTTAACAGAAAATAAAGACAAATCATATAAAGAGCTTTTGATTGTCAGAGATAATTTAATAAAAGAAATTCAGCAATTTGAAGCACTAATAAATTATAAGCCAAGTAATGAAGAAGTAGAAAAGTATGAAGTTTGTTTATATTTGTTGACTCAAATCAGCATGTTGATTTTAGATAAATATAATCAAAAAAACAATATAAATTTAAGTCCTGTGATTCCTCAAAAACATTATTTAATACTTATGAAAGAATTTTTAGAAGAGAAGGGATTTCAACTTGAAGATTCTATATTAATTCATCTGAAAGAGCGTGAAGAAGGAAAAAAATTTAGCACTTCAGAGCATATCAGAGGTTTTATATATGCACTGTTGACAAACCAGACAAAATGGAAGCGAATAGAAGAACATTTACCGGAAATTGATGCATTATTTTTTGATTATGATGTCGACAAATTGAAAGCTACTCCTCCAGAATATTTCTATCAGGAAATTTTTAAAATAAAGTGCGGAAATATCAGTACAAAGGCTCAGATGGAAGCATTAAAAAATAATATTGAAATATTTGAAAAAATAAAAAAAGCATATGGAAATATAGATGCATTTGTAACTTCTGAACCTGTGGCAGAGGTTGTGAAAATGCTTTCAAAAGAAAACTCTTGCTATAAGCTAAAAATGATGGGAGAAGCACTTACATGGGAGTATATAAGGAATGTTGGGATAGATGGTGCAAAACTAGATACACATCTTAGAAGATTTTTTGGCAGCAATCGTTTGGGAAAAGGAAAGAATTGCGTGGCATCTATCGAAGAAGTAATGAAACAAGTAGATGAACTCTCGGGAGAAACAGGATTAACAAAAGTCGAAATAGATAATTTGATTTGGAGTTATTGTGCAGATGGATATGGAGAAATCTGTACGGCAACACCTCATTGTAAGTTCTGCGTAATAAGAAGTTTTTGCAAATATGAAAAATAAATATTTTGAATAGATAGAAAAAGTCAAAGATACACGAATAGAGGGTTTGTCTTTTACTATGAGTGATGGTAATTTGCGGAAATAAATATAATATTTTTAGAAGGGTGCATTGCGTTTGACATCAATGCTTAAAAGAATCTATGCTATTTTAGCATTACATGAAATTCCCCCATTTAAAAGGCAGAAAATAAGACCTTGAAAAAACATGAAAAGTCCTACTGGAATCAAAACGATAGAGTTAAGCTCTAGTGGGATATTATGAAGTTTTATACTCGATTTTCTGTGAGGGCGACTATCTTAACAAATAGACGTTCTCATTTTGTCTTTAATCCTAAATAAAATCATACTTATGCTAAACATCACCGATGACAAGCACGAAACAATAAGCAAACCATAGTCATTTATTAGCATAAAACAGACGTGAAAACTGAATTTGAATAAAAATACAGCCTGAATGTAAAATCCCCAATGAAAAATAATATATGGAAAAAAGATTTTTCTATGGTAGAATATAAAAAAACGGAGCAAAAGTACGATTTTTATAGGAGTATGGATGACATGTGGAAAGATTTAATTAAATTATCCTATCAGGAAATGACAAGAACGCAAAAACAAGCGGCAGATTATATTCTGGCAAATGAAAATGAAATTCCAAATCTTACAATCAGAACGTTTGCAGTAAGTGCAGGAGTTGGTCAGCCTACTATACTTCGGATGCTTCAAAAATGCGGATATGCCAGTTGGTCTGTATTTTTAAAAGAAATCTGGAAAGAGCATGGAAGAGAAGAGACACTGATATCTATACCAATTGATGGAAATGAGAAGTATAAAAGCAGGCACCGGGCGGTGATTCAAAGCATTGGAGATGACATTCATCTTATTTCAGAAATGATTGGTCAATTAGATTTGTATCAACTGGATGAACTGGTACGAAAGATAAAACATGCAAAAATCATTGATATATATGGAACAGATAATTCGGCAAATGCAGCAACGGAACTGGCAGGCAGGTTGTTACATTTAGGATTGACAAGCAGGAATTATTCAGATTTGTTTTTTCAAAAAATAAGTGCAGGTCATTTGGGAAAAAAGGATGTTGCAATCGGATTTTCAATCTCGGGAGAAACCACTGCAGTTATTCAGGCTTTGCAGTTTGCAAAGAATTCAGGTGCATTGACCGTAGCAATTACAGGGGATAAAGAGTCTGCACTTGCAAACGAGGCAGATATGGTATTTTTAACACCAACGATATACCATAATGAAGCAAGTAAATGGATTGCTTCCAGAATCACACAAATGGCATATGTCGATGCTTTGTGTGCAGCCATTATGAATAGCGATACACACAGATTTCAAGAGGAATTGAAAAAATCAACAAAAGGATTTGAAGAAGATGTTTCAAAAAAAGCCAGATAATACATAGAAAACCAGATAATAAAAGAAAGCCTAAAAAGCAGGGATTCGGAGCATTGCTCCGAATCCCTGCTTTTTATATGATCTCTAGGCGAATTTTACAAGAACTTGATAAAATCTATAGTTTTGGTTGTTATACTAAGTTTTGTTATCGAACGGAAAGCATTTTTATGTGGTAGCAATAAGCCGCTTGTAGCGAGAAAGGAGATTTATGAAACTTCGTGAAAAAAACAGGTATAAGTAAGGAATCAAAAATAAAAGATACAGGAGTCATTTTACTGTTTGTTTTACCAGCACTGATTCCACTCATCATTTTCTGGATCTATCCAATTATATGCTCCATGTGGATAAGCTTTACGAATTGGGATTTTATGACGCCAGAATATAAATTTGTGTTTTTAAATAATTATATATCACTATTTAAAGATAAACGGTTTTATGAGGCTTTGTTGAATACGGGCATATTTACAATAGGAACAATGGTTCCAACTATATTAGGAGGTTTGCTGCTTGCATTATTGTTGCAGAAGAATTTCAAAGGAAATGGATTTTTCAAATTTATTCTATTTTCTCCATGGATTACACCTTCTGTAGCGATATCAATTGTCTGGACATGGATTTTTCAACCAGAGGATGGAATCGCAAACATGATACTTGGCTTTTTTCATTTGCCAGCGCTGAAATGGATGAGCAGTTCACAGACAGCAATGATATCAGTTATTATCGTTACGGTCTGGAAAAGTCTTGGATATGCGATGATCTTCTATCTCACGGCACTTCAAAGGGTATCACATGAGCTTTATGAGGCGAGTTCCATGGATGGAGCAGGAAAATGGCGTCAATTTAAAGACATGACATTACCACTGATATCACCAACGACATTTTTTTTAATGATCATTACGATGGTAAATTCCCTGCAGGCATATGATCAGATTCAGATTTTGACACAAGGTGGACCGAGTGGGAGCACAAGTACACTTTTATATATGTATTATCAGTTAGGATTCGAAGAATTTAATATGGGGAAAGCTACTGCCGTTGCAGTAATTATGATCTTAATTACAGTAATCTTATCGTTCATACAGTTCTTTGCATCGAAAAAATGGGTACATTATTAGGAGTAGATATGAAACCAGAAAATACAAAAAACGTTTTCATAAATGGAATAGAACAATTCTTTAGATTTTTGATTTTAATTATAGTAAGTATATTTACCGCATTTCCTTTTATTTGGATGGTGATAAGTTCCTTAAAGACCAAAAAAGAAATCATGGATGTGGCAGTTCTTTTTCCGCCAAATCCAAAGTGGGGTAATTTCTTATATATACTTACAAAATCACCCATACCAAAGTACATCTTTAATAGTTTTGCCGTAACAATTCTTATCGTAAGCATTCAGATTATAACGGGAGCTATGATAACCTATGCAATCGTATTTTTGAAATTTAAAGGTCGTCATACTCTCTTTGCAATTATTATGGGAACCTATATGCTCCCAGTTGCGGCAACCTACATACCAAGTTATATCATATTGGCAAATTGGAATTTGCTAAATCACTTTTCAGGTTTGGTGATATCCAGTACGGTTAGCATTTTTGGTATTTTTCTTCTACGACAGTCCTTCATGCAGATTCCAAAGGGACTAGTAGAAGCTGCAAGAATGGATGGTGGAAGCAATTTTCGAATCTTATGGGAAATCGTTTGCCCAATGACAAAATCAAGCTTTATTACCTTTGGTCTTATGAGTTTCATTTCAACATATAACAACTATATGTGGCCATCACTTATTACGAATGATGAAAATAAATACATGGTATCTCAGGGTATACGAAGCTTCTTTATAGAAGGAGGGGCATATGGAACAAAATGGCAGCTTGTAATGGCTGGTAGTGCGGTAATTGTTATCCCTCTGTTGATTATGTTTGCATTTACACAAAAATGGTTTATCAACGGTATCGGTGGAGACACTGGTATGAAAGGCTAAATTAGGCAAAAAGAAAAAAGGAGAAATTTAAAATGAAGAAAAAAATCGTTTCGCTACTTATGTTAGGTGTTCTGTTTACAATGGCTGTTGCAGGGTGTGCAAATTCAGCGAATGCAAATGGAAAGAGCTCAGAAAATCAAAGCACCGCGCAGTCGTCTTCTACGGATAAAAATGCTTCTGGACAAAAAACAGAAATTGATTTCTGGTATTCAGGAGGAAAGACCGCAGTAGGTGTGGTACAAAATATTATTGATGAATACAATGCTTCACAAAATAAGTACACAGTAAAAGCAGTTACACAGGCAGATTATGATGAAACATATCAAAAATTACAAGCAGCGATTGCTGGAAATGTAGCACCAGACCTTGTCTTGCTAGGCGCTTCTTCCGCAAGAAGTCTTTATGACAAGAAACTGCTTACGGATTTAACTTCCATGACATCAAAAGATTCCAGTTTTCATAAAGATGATTATTTAAAAGTATTTTATAATCAGGGTGTAGATGAAAAAGGAAAAGTATATGCCCTCCCAGCATATGGAACGACACAGATTATGTACTATAATATTGCAGCTTTTAAGGATGCAGGTGTCAACGCTTCTGATATTAAGACCTGGCAGGATTTAGCCGCAGCAGCCAAAAAAATCAAAGATACAGGAAAATATAAGTTTGGATGGGAGCCAATGTGGGGACCGGATAATTTGATTGACGCAGCCTTAAGCAATGGAGGAAAGATTCTCAACGATGATAAAACGAAAGTAACCATCAACACAAAAGAATGGGTGGATGTCTGGGATTCGATAGGAAAGTGGATTCATGAGGATCAGACAATGTCAATTCATTCCGGTGGACAAGGTTGGGAATACTGGTATGCAACAATTGATGATGTCATGAAAAACACGGCAGGCGGATATACTGGATCTTCAGGAGACCAGGGAGACCTTGACTTTAAAGTGGTAGCTGCGATGGAACAACCCGCATGGACGACAGGTACGAAATCTGCACCAATTGCAGATGCTTTGACACTTAGTATTCCAAGCAAATCTTCCAAAGTGAAACAACAAGGTGCATATGATTTTATGAAGTATTTTACAAATGCAAAAAATCAAACAACCTGGACAATGAAAACAGGATATGTACCAGTAAATAATAAAGTAAATGATAATGCAGACTATAAAAAATATGTACAGGCAAATCCTCAGGCAGCAGTACCACTTTCACAGGCAGCACATGCTTCTGTTTACCCAGTCGATCCAACCAATGGAGTTATTCATGATGCATTGAAAAAAGCAGCGGATGAAGTAGAAATTGATGGAACATCTGCACAAAAAGCACTTGATGAAGCACAGGCTACAGCACAGGCAGCACTGAATGAAAAATTAGGAAAGTAGGACACATGGAACATAATTTATCGTTTGTTTTAGATGAAAAAGCAGATCAAATGCAAGAGGGAACTTTTATAGTTCCCTCTGCTTGTAAACAGATATCTCTGGAACATGGATTATCAATGAAGTATACATTTCTTGTATTCATGTTACTCATAGATTCAGATAAGAATATACGATTTTTAAAACAGCTCTCTTATAGCGAACCAGTTATAAAAATTGGAGAAACGGAAAAAGAAACTACCATTGGAGGCGTACCAGGAAGCTGTAAAGAAGGAGAATGGACGTTACGAATTTATACATTCTCAGAGTATCTGTCACATATACTACAAGGAGAAACGGTATCGTTTCAGGTAACTGTATCAGATAACGACATGGAGATAACAGAAGAAATTGGCGGCCCACTCTGGGTAAAAGATACGTTAACCTACAGTCAGTATGATTATGAGAAAGTCTATCAGGAAAATAAAAGGTGGTATCGTGGAGATTTACATACACATACACGATTGTCAGATGGAAAAGAGCTGCCCAAAAGAGCAAATGAAAAAAGTAAAATGATGGAACTCGATTATTATATTCCAACAGAACATAATGTGCTGCATACAGGATGGCCAAAGACCGAGGTTATGATTGTTCCCGGAGTTGAAATTACAACGGCACTTGGGCATGCAAATGTATTTGGAATTGATAAAATGCCAGAATCACTTTTTAAAATTTTACAACATAAAAATAAAGAAGAAATCATGCAGGATTTAGAAGAAATCTTAAGGGAATGCCATAACAGAACATGGCTTTTTAGTATAAATCATCCATTTTTATATATTTGGCAGTGGCTTTATGATGATATACAAATCAAAGATATAGACTGCCTTGAAATCATAAATGATCCTACCTATGAAGCTGATGTAAAAGCCAGCGCAAAAGAGGCAAATCAAAAGGCAGTTTTTTTATCAGATATGTTATGGGAAGATGGATATCGTATTTGTGCCATTGGAGGAAGTGATTCGCATAATTTGATAGAAGAACGCTATGGGGATGCAACAGAACCCTCCATACCAGGCGACCCCACAACCTGCTTATATATGGATAAATTAACACCGAACCACCTGATTACTGCATTGAAAAATTGCAACAGTTATGTAACAAGACACTGTAAACTAGAAACAAATCTTATGTTTGGACAAAGTTATATAAAAGAAATACAATCGATTTTTTATAAGATAACTTTTTTGGAAACAAAAGACGAACCGATTGTATATTATATAAAAAATAAAACGAAATACGTATGTACTCCAGTAAAGAATGAAAAGTCAGAGTATACCGTTGAAGGGAAAATTGATTTTGATGATGTACCCTATAACTGGATCAGATTTGGCGCAGAAGATAAAAATGGAAATTTTATATTTTACGGAAATCCAATTACGAGAGGCAGCAAAGAGCCTTGGTTTAAAAAATATGGTGAAATAAAAGAAAAGTTGGAGCAACGATGGAGATTAAAGGAATATTATTCGACAAAGATGGAACTTTAATTGATTTTTTTGAAGTCTGGGGAAGAGCGATACGACCAGTTACGGAAGAACTTTTAAACATATATAAAATTCAAAAAACAGAGGATCTGACAACAAAAATTTTATCAGAGATTGGAGTTCATGACTCCAAAATTGATCCAGAAGGATCACTCGCATGGAAACCATATGACATGATTGCGCAGGATATTTCAAATATTATCCATCAGGTCAAACCAGAAGTACAAATTGATGCGTTAGAATTAAAACAGCATTTATCCAGACTTTTTTTTGAATTTCAAACGGAAAAGCAAAAAAAAGTTCCGGAATTAACAAATTTAAAATTATTAATGGAAACATTGGATGATATGGGAATAAAAATCGGGATAGCAACTACCGATGAATACGATTCTGTAAAAGTATGTATGAAAAAAACAGGAGTGGAAAAGCAAATATCTTTTTATGGGGCGGCTGGCATGGAATTACCAGTAAAACCAGATAAAGAGCTATTGCTGGAAGCAGCAAAAAAATGGAATTTACAACCAGACACGATAGCCGTAGTCGGTGACACTCCAAATGATATGCGTTTTGCAAAAAATGCGGGTGCGATTGGAATTGGAGTTTTAAGTGGAACAGGGACAAGAGCGGATTTAAACGAAATAGCTGATTATGTAATTGAATCCGTAGATGAACTAATTCCATTAGTAAAAAAATTGCATGGTAAGGAGATTTAAAAATGGCTAAAATTCAATTGAATCATATCTATAAAAAATATGAGAATGGTTTTGAAGCGGTCAAAGACTTTAATTTAGAGATTGAAGATGGTGAATTTATCATTTTTGTAGGACCTTCTGGATGTGGGAAAACAACTACACTTAGAATGATTGCCGGATTAGAAGAAATCTCGCAGGGAGAACTTATCATAGATGATGTAAGAATGAATCATGTAAGCTCGAGTGAGCGGGATATCGCAATGGTTTTTCAAAATTATGCATTGTATCCTCATATGACAGTAAGGAAAAATATAGCATATAGTCTAAAAATACATCGTGAAAAAAAAAAAGTTATCAATGAAAAAGTACAAAAAGCAGCAGAAATACTGGGATTACAGGAAGTACTGGAACGAAAGCCAGCAATGTTATCAGGTGGCCAAAAGCAACGTGTTGCGATGGGAAGAGCCATTGTGCGTAATCCAAAAGTTTTTCTGATGGATGAACCCTTATCAAATCTGGATGCGAAGCTGCGTGGACAAATGCGAGTTGAAATTGCAAGACTTTATCATCAGTTAAAGAGTACATTTATTTATGTTACACACGACCAGACGGAAGCGATGACACTTGGAACCAGAATTGTGGTCATGAAAGACGGAATCATCCAGCAGGTCGATAATCCACAGCAGCTTTTCCGCTATCCAGCCAATATTTTTGTCGCAGGATTTATTGGAATGCCTCCAATGAATTTTATGGATGGGTTTGTAGAACACGAGGATGAAAACTTATTTATCGTGGCGAATGGCAGAAAAATAAAGCTTACAAGAGAAAAAACAAATGCCTTAATAAAAGGCGATTATGTTGGGAAAAATGTGACAATTGGAATTCGTCCAAACCATATTTCACTTGAAAAAGATGATAATAAAGAATTCCACGCAGAAGGCACTGTAGATGTATATGAAATGCTTGGTACGGATGCACTTGTATATATAGACCAGAAAGGAACGGATGGGAAGCAACTAATTGCAAACATTGAAGCATTAGAGCAGGTAAAGCCCGGAGATTATATGAAATTGAAATTTGATACAGATTTTATACATATTTTTGATAAAGCAACTGGAATTACAATTACAAATTAGGAACCATACCTATATTAAGATGTACCAAAACGCAGCAGAATTCATTCTGTTGTGTTTTTTTATGGGCAATGCTATAGTCAGATAAATGAGAAATATCAACTATAAAAGAAATGAAATGGTAAAATTGTAAGATACGAAATCCCCAAATAACAAAACAGGATAGAGGATACGAAAATGAAAATTTTAATTGTAGAAGACGATAAACAACTGTTAAAAGCATTGCAGCATATTTTAATAGAACAAAAATATATGGTAGATGCCGTAGATAATGGTCAGGATGCATTAGACTATGCAAGAAATGGTCAATACGATGTGATTCTTATGGATGTAATGATTCCGATTCGAAATGGATATGAAGTAGTTATGATTCTTCGTGCAGAAAAAATAAGCACACCGATTCTTATGCTGACAGCAAAGGACTCTACGGGTGATAAAGTGGAAGGGCTAAATCGGGGAGCAGATGACTATATGACAAAACCATTTTCGACAGAGGAACTGCTGGCTCGTCTGAATGCACTTACCAGAAGGCAGGGGGATATCATCATAAATGAAATGGTATACGAAGATGTAACATTAAATATTCATACCTGTGAACTTTCGTGTAAGTCACAAAGTGTAAATTTAAGTTACAAAGAATTTGAAATCATGAAGATGTTTCTTTTAAACCCCAAAGTAATCATGACAAAAGAAACGCTTCTTGTAAATGTATGGGGAATTGAATCCGAAGTAGATGAGAACAATTTAGAAGCATACATTTCTTTTTTACGAAAAAAATTGAAATTTGTAGGCTCTAAAATTACGATAAAAAATAGGAAAAAGTTGGGATACAGACTGGAGGAGGCAGAATGATAGATCGTTTGCAGCGTAAATTCATTATCATTATTATGTTGCTTGTTAGTATACTTTTATCTGTTATTTTATGTAGTACCTGTATTTTTTTATACTTTAATTTAAAAACCCAAATGAATACTTCCTTAAAGAATGCAGTTTCTTTTATAGAATCGTGGGAAGAAAGTGACGACAATCCGAATCCGGAAACGCCATATGAAAAAATCCTCGATGATAAAAAAAATCAGAAGATGGTAAAACCATCAGAAATAAAAAAACTGGAATATGCAATGGCGTATTCTTCCATTAGCGTCATCAGTTATGATACAAAAACAAAGAAGATGGATATAAAGCTAAACTATAGTTCGATGAGCGAAAAAATATTGAGAAAAACTGCTGAGAAAGTAGCAGAAAGTAAAAAGCAGTCGGGTATCGTGAAATCAACAAATCTCTTTTATTACAGTACAGAGTATGAAAATGGGATTTTCGTTGCATTTACGCGGACGGATACAATTATAGCGACACTAACGAGATACATTATACTTATTCTATGTGCAGAGGGAATAGCACTTGTCATTATCTTTTTTACCAGCATATATCTTTCAAAACTTGCAATGGAACCCATCAAAAAGGTTATGAACGAACAAAAAAGATTTATTGCAGATGCTTCTCATGAATTAAAAACGCCATTAACTGTTATTATGGCAAACAATAGTATATTGTATTCTCATCCAGAAACACTGGTAAAAAGCCAGATGAACTGGATCGAAAGCACAAACGAAGAAATACGCCATATGAGCAGGTTGATCAATGACATGCTGATACTTGCAAAATCGGAATCAGGAATGATAGAAAAAGATTTTGAACCTGTAAATTTCAGTGATATTGTAATGGGAACGGTATTACAATTTGAAGCGCTTGCATACGAAAGAGAAATAACGATAAAAGATGAGATTGATGAAAATATAATTATTTTTGGAAATGAAATGTTATTAAAGCAACTGGTAATGTCTTTTTTGGATAATGCAGTAAAATATGAAGAAGAAAGAGGAGAAATCCGGGTTTCATTACATAAGAAAAAAGAAAAGGTGAAATTTGAAGTTCAGAATTCAAAAACATATATGGATGAAGAGGCAGTATCACATGTGTTTGATCGTTTCTATCGTGCAGAAAATGCAAAAAAAAATATGGAAAGCTTTGGTCTTGGACTTTCCATTGCGCAAAGTATTGTAAAACGACACAATGGGCAGATTTATGTATCAAGCAATGAGAAGGAAGGAACGTCTTTTTGGGTACTTTTTTAATTTTTTTTATGAAAATCAGTTTTCTTTCAGCTTTTTTTCAGCTTGGGAGAATATACTGAGTTCAGAAAGAAATTTAAGGAGGTATCATATATGCATTTAGCAAAAATAAAAAAAACAATGCGTTCAGTTGCATGCGCACTGGCGATTATGATGACATTAACGGCAGCATCCACGATTCCTGTATCTGCGGCAACAAAAACATCAAGTAGTTCTTCAACACAAATCACACAAAGTAGTACTTCAGCAACTTCAGCAACTTCGGATACTTCAACAGCAAAAGCAGCATCAGGCAACCCACCATCGGGAAATCCACCGGCAGGAAATCCACCATCTGGTGGCGGAGGAGGAGCAAATACGACCACATTTGATTATTCTGGAACATTTACCGGAGCTTTGGTAGCAGATGCAAAAGAAGTAACTTCTGACCAGAAAACATATACAGCTACGAAAGCAGATGAGAATGCAGCATTGGTAGAAAAGGCTGGAACATTAAAACTTACAAAAAGTACGCTGGAAAAATCAGGTGATGATACAAACGGAGATAACTGCAATTTTTATGGATTAAATTCGATCTTTCTTGCAGTCAACGAAAAATCGAAAGCCTATATATCGGATAGTAAGTTAAATGCAACAAGCGAAGGAAGTAATGCAATTTTTGCAACGGATAAAGCAACAATCTATGCAAATAATGATAAGATTGCAACAACTGCTGGAAACTCCAGAGGTCTGGATGCAACCTATGATGGAACAATTATTGCAAATTTAATGAGCATTTCAACAAAGGGAGATCATAGTGCTTCCATAGCAACAGATCGTGGTGGCGGAAATATTTCAGTGACAAATTCGAAGCTTGCAACACAAGGCTCTGGATCTCCATTGCTATATTCTACCGGAGATATTCAGGTAGACAATGTAACGGGTACATCCACAGGCAGTCAGATTGCCGGGATGGAAGGTTTAAATACGATTTTGATATACAATTCTACTTTGACGAGTCAAAATACACAAAAAACAGCAAGTGACCCGATGGCAGACGGAATTATTATTTATCAGTCAACTTCAGGTGATGCAGAATCAACAACGGGTGAAAGTGCTAAATTTCAGGCCTCAGATTCTACTTTAAAAAGTGCAATTCAAAGTGGATCCATGTTCTATTTCACAAATACAAGTGCCAATGTAGTATTAAGTAATACAACACTTGATTTTGACAGTACAAAAGCGAATTTACTGGAAGTACAAGGAAATGATGCAAATAACTGGGGAACAGCAGGAAGCAATGGAGCAACGGTTGGATTTACTGGCATTGGTGAGACATTAAAGGGAAATATTGATGTTGATACCATAAGCAGCTTAAAGTTATTCTTATTAAAGAGTACAACCTATACAGGAGCAACATCTATTTCAGAAAATGCTGTCAATACAAGTAAAACGGCTACACCACTTACGGTAAATGTAGATTCTTCATCAAAATGGATAGTTACAGGAAATTCTACCGTTACAAATTTAAATGCAGAAAGTGGAGCATCGATTGTTGATGCAGATGGAAAAACGGTAAGTATTGTAGCAAATGGAACGAAAGTAGTTACAGGTGACAGCAGTTATACGATTACAGTAACTGGAACTTATTCGAATACCGTAACGACAGATGAAAATAATGCACTTAGCACAGATTATATTGACAGAACAGGATTCGACTCATATTATTCCACTTCCACTTCGTTTTCCACATCAGGAACATCAACTTCAAAAGCAAGTAGTGTGACGGAGACAAAGGCAACAACAGCAAATACTGCAACAGTTGAAAAAGCAACGACAGCAACGACAAATACATCATGGATTCTAGGAGCATCGGCAGCAGTGATTGTATTAGGAGCAGCAGGATTTTGGTTTGTAAGGAAGAAGAAAAAATAAATTAAAAAAAGAAAAGATAAATTGAAAACAGTAAAAATAATAAAAATAAATTAAAAACAGTAAAACTAAAATCATAATGTATAAAAAACGAAAGCATGAGAGTTTGTGCTTTCGTTTTTTATGATGTGAAACATAAAGCAATCTGAACCCTCGGATACTTGAAAGGAAGACATTAAAAAATCGTATATAAATAAATTTACAACCAATACAAAAAGAAGAATTGGAAATGAAAAGAAATTACTATATAATAGTCCTAATATATATCGGTAGAACACTTGTTATTTGTGCCAATTCATATATGATATCGAAAATATTACGACGTGTTTTTGTTACCTGGGGTTTCATTTGAAAAACATAACAATGGGAAATAAGTGGGGGAAAAAATTGAATATTCTTGAAAATTCTATGGTAGAGGAATTCAGTGGAAACTTTACAAAGAATATGAATAAAATTTTGCTGGGTATCCATATCATACTTTTGGCGGCATTCTTTTATTTTGGAATTTATTTGATGGTTTTTATTAATATTTTCAGTATTATTGTTTATAGTGCTTCTTCTTTTATATTAAAGAGAAACAGGGCACTTTATTTAAAAATCGCATACGTAGAAATTGCAGTACATATGACATTGGCTGTTTTGTGTATGGGATGGGATTATGGCTTTCAATTATACTGCATCGCGATGATTCCAATGATCTATTATGCAGATTATCTGGGAAGAAAATCAGATGGAGCTAAATTTTACCCATTTATTGTAAGTACATTATTAATGCTGCTTTTTATAGCGTTAAAAATGCTTGTAAATTACCATGAGCCAATTTATGTTTTAAAAGATAAAATGATATCCAATGTCGCATTTGTTTTTAATGCCAGTATGACGGGAGCCTTTATGATTTATTTTATGAGCAGGTACAAGCAAATGAATATAAAAAGTGAAAATATGATTCGTGAATATGCGCAACAAGATGCATTGACCGGATTAAAAAATAAATCGTGGCTTCTTCAGATGGAGCAATCCTATTTTGAGGATATTATGCAGAAAAAAGAAGAAATGATCATTGCTATTTTAGATATTGATGATTTTAAAAAACTAAATGATACGTATGGTCATCAGTTTGGAGACAAAGTTCTATTTCATATAGCAATGCAGTTTCGATATCTTGAAAAAAAGGGATTTTATGTATGCCGATGGGGTGGAGAAGAATTTCTGATATTTGGTTCTGGAAAAAATATGTACGAGGATAGTATTATAAAATTAGAACGGCTGATACAAAAAATTTCGGAAACAGAATTTTTATGTCAAAGAGCAAGAATTAAAGTGACAGTAACGGTAGGAGTTGCAAAAAGAACAGACGAAACAAATTTTGAAATGCTGATGAAAAAGGCAGATGAAAAATTATATCTGGGCAAGCGAAGTGGAAAAAATAAAGTTGTATATTAATGGATAAAAGAGAAACAGAAAAGATAAAGTTGTATATTAATGGATAAAAGAGAAATTGAAAAAATAAAGTTGTATATGAATGAATGAAAGAAAAATTGAAAAGATAGGATTGTAGAAAAAAGCAGAATCTATAAATATGGTCCTGCTTTTTTGCACGTAAAGACATAAAGCAAATGATTGATAAAAAATTAAATATTTAAAATGTGACAAAAAAATCAAGAAAAATTGTGCAAAGTGGTGACTTGTGCACAAATAAGCAAAATGATATAATCTAGGAAACTAGAAAACTTAAAATAGTTTTTTAGTTTTTGAAAAGGATACGTTGTTTAGAAAGGAAGCAAAACAAATGGAAGCAAAACAAATGGAAACAAAAGAAATTATTTTGGAAGCCACATTAAAAATGTATGGAAAAAAAGGACTGAAATTTACCATGGATGATATTGCCCATTCTGTAAATATGAGTAAAAAAACAATATATGAAGTATTTAAGAATAAAGAAAAGTTATTTTACGAAATGCTGGAATATGCATTTGATTCAATCAAAGACAGTGAGCGACAAGTCATGGAAAATGAGGAACTGGATACAATTGGAAAGATAAGAGCAATTCTTGGAGTACTACCAGAGCCTTATAAAGAAATAGATTTTAAACAACTATATGTATTAAAAAAGAGATACCCTAAAATTTATCAAAGACTGGAGGAACGACTGGAAAGCGGATGGGAAGCAACCATTGAATTATTAAAACAGGGAATGAAAGAAGGGGTGATACGAAATATAAATATTCCTATATTTAAAACAATGTTTGAAGCCTCGGTTGAACAGTTTTTTCAGAGGAATGTTTTAATGTACAGTAATATATCATACCATCAGGCTTTAGAAGAAGTGGTGAATATTATGATGGATGGCATAGCTACACCATAAAATAAAGGAAACGTTGGGGAACGAACAAAAAATTTATATATTGGAAGGTAAAAAAGTATGAATGGGAAGAAGAACAAGGCGGTACCATATTTGATAGCAATTCCAAATCTTAGTGTTGGATTATTGTGGGCGATGAACATGTCACTCATTCCAATGCTGGTTGCAACGGTAACAAAAAGTAATACCATGCTGGGACTTTTGACAGGAATGGGTTCCTTTACAGGAATTTTTGTTCAATATATTGCGGGAATTTTAAGTGACAGAAGTAATTTTAAAAAAGGAAAAAGAAAACCATTTATTTTTTTCGGGGCATTACTGGCAGCAGTTTTTATTGCGATACTGCCGCATGCCAAAACATACCCGGCTATGCTACTCATTTCATTCTTATTTTATTTTTTTCTGAATTTTTTTCAGGGACCATATTATACCTTGATTCCAGAAGTAGTAGAAGAAAAACAGCTCGGCCTTACAAATGGATTCTCAAAAATTGTAAGTGTATTGGGAAGTGGAGTTATCCTTTTACTTGGTCCAACCTTATGGGATATCAATCATATATATCCATTTATGCTTGCATCATTTCTAGGAATTATTTCTGTAGTTATTGGAGGAGCAACCATCAAAGAAAATCCAGAGCATTATTCTAAAGCTGAAAAAATCAGTTTTGATTTTATAAAATATCCAGCAGTGATGAAGCTGTTTATATCTGTATTTTTTGTATTTTTCAGTTATGGCTGCATTACACCATATTTTGTGAAATATTGTGTGACACAATTAGGATTTACAGCAAATACGGCAAGCCTTGGATTATTTGTCCTAACGATTGTAAGTGCTCTTTTTGCAGTGCCTGCAGGTATTTTATCAGACAAAATCAGTAGAAAAGCAGTGTTTTTTACAGGAACGCTTATATTTGCAGCAGGAATGTTTCTCGCGGTTTTCGTTCGAAGTGTAGGCATGATGGATCTGGCTTTAGGAATTGTAGGAATCGGATTTATCTGCATCCAGGTTACAATTTATGCAATACTTGCAAAAATAGCACCGTCCAGACGTCTTGGAGAATTTATGGGAATCATGAATTTGTTTATATCCTTAAGCCAGTGGATTGCAACAAGTCTGATGGGTTTTGCATTAGACAGATTCGGATTTCAAATGTATTTTCCAGTAGCTGCTGTTTTAATGCTGATTGCAGCTATCATCATTTTTAGCAGTAAATTTGAAAAAACAAAAGCTGATTGATAAATCAAAAACTGACTGAGAAACCAGCCAGTTTTTTTATTGGAGAAATTTAATTATAAGATTCCTGTTCCAGTAAAATGGTATCTTCTCGTTTCTTTCGGTTAAATGGAACAGCGATGAAACCTAAAACAGAAACAAGCCCGGTGATCATAAAGCATTTATTATATACTTTATAGCTCTCATTTGTTTTCACCACTTGTGAATTGTCAATGATTTTATATAATTCTTTTTCCTGTGAATCAAAAGCTTTTTGAACGATTGCTTTTTTGGCAGCAGGAAGATTAGAAAGTGCAGCAGTTTCCTGCGTAAGAAAAAGCTTATGAACGGTTGCTTTTGTATCTTTTACATCACCAGATGAAGAATTAGAAGTTTTTACAGCAGAGATAAAAGCTGTTTTGATTTTCGAGTCAAGAACGGAATCCTGATGTACTTCTTTTATCATGGCAGTTTTTGTGTGATCAACTGCAATGGTTGTATAGTGTGCGCTGAGCGTGGATACAAGAGCAATGGCGATACATGCTGTTAATTGACGAAGACTGTTTTGAATACCAGAGGCAATTCCATTTTTATCTTTTGAAATTTCCTCATAAGCAGTTTGATATAAAATAGTTGTAATACGTACGCCGATTCCCATAAGAACAAAGGCAGTACAAATAATCAGCATATGGTTTTTGGGAGTCATGAAAGCTAAAAGCATATTTCCAAGTAAAGCGATAAGTATAGATAAAAAGGAAATTGTTCTTGCAGAAAGCTTCTTTGCGAAAAGTGGCATAAGTGGTGTTGCTAAAAATGCGGTCAGACTTGGAATACCCATCATAAGCCCGGCTCTTAAAACAGAATAGCCTAAAGTTTTTTCAAAATAAAAATTAATTAAGTAAGATATTGGCATGTAGGCATAGAAAAATACTGCAATTAAAATAATGGAAGAAGTAAAAGAACGGATTTTAAACAGCTTAAAATCAATCATAGGTTCTTTGATCTTGCTTTCATATATGCCAAAGAAAACAGAGCAGGCAAGAACAATCAATATCAGTACGAGAATTTTACGGCTTTTCCAGCCATATTCATTTCCCTTGACTAAAAGGAAAGTCAAAACGCCCATGGCAGCAGAGATTAAAATGCAGCCAATAAAATCTACCTTCTTGGAAATCGTTTCATCATAACTTTCCTTTACGTAAAGACTGCCAAGAATTAAAGAAAGAATGACAAAAGGGATGTTGACATAAAATATAGCACGATAAGAAAAGAACTCATTTAAAATCCCACCAAGTACAGGCCCTAAAGCAGCGGATACAGAAATAGTCAGTCCAACAACAACCGAGAGCTTACCTAAGGCGTCTTTACCATAAAGCTCGACACCAAGTGGAATTGGCAGAGGGGTTAAAATGGCAGCACCAACACCTTGTAAGACTCGAAAGAAAATTAACAGAGGAAGGGTGTTGGCAAATCCACAGCATGCAGAAGCCAGACCAAAGACGAAAAGGCCAATAATAAAAAGCTTTTTACGTCCAAAAATATCAGCAATTTTTGAAAAATTAATTAAAAGTGCTGAAAAGGCAATGAGATAAGCAGTACTTACCCAGGAAATACCAGTGGTACTAGTCGAAAAATGCTTCGCCATATTCGGAAGTGAAACATTGACTATTGTGCTATCCAAAATAGTAAGAAAGCAGGCAATATCAATTGCGATAAAAGCCAGTAATTTTTTTGAAATATTCATATGTACTCCTCTTTCTACGCTGCTTAAGTATATATTGTTTAAAAAGAACTCCTCATAGCAGAGTGAAAAAAGGGGCTCTCATATTTTTATTATATTTATTCTGCAGAATAAACGTGAACTCATATTCACATTCACATAATAACGTCTGAAAAAACATTTGTCAACAAAAACATGAACTCACATTCATATAATTGACTTTCTTAAAAAAAAACATTATATTATACAGAAAAGAACGTATTTTTAAGTCATCAAAAATAGGTAGAATGAAGAAAATCAGGAGGCTGGTATGACAAAGACGAGAATACCAACACAAAAAAGATCTTTGGAAAAATATGAAAAAATAATAGCGGCAGCTTATAAACTTTTTAATGAGAAGGGCTATTACAATACGACAACAACGGATATTGCAAAGGAATCTGGAGTAGCAATTGGTTCTATCTATTCTTATTTCTTAGATAAAAAAGAAATTTATATGGAAATATTAAAAAGAATCAGTGATAAATTCGAAGCACCGACACATGATTTCTGGACACAAAAAGGCTCTATAGCGGCGATGGATGAACAGGAAATAAAAGCTTTGTTTAAAATTTTTATTGAAATTATGATGGAGTGTCATAATTTTTCGAAATTATTTCACGATGATATGATGGCGTTAGAACTTTTAGATGAAGATATTGCAAAAATAAAAAAGCAAAATGAAAATATCAGAAATCAAAGAACCAGAGATGTCTTTGACATTATAAGCATTCCATTTCATACACCAGAAGGTTCTGATATATTTCTCCATTACTGCAATCTGCTGATAGATGATGTATGTCACACGATTTTATATGATGAAGCTGTTCCAGATAAAGAGATATATCTGCAGCAGACGGTAGATTTACTATATAAATCTTTTCAAAATCTTGCTGATTTTTAAGATTATAAAGACACATATCTCCATTTATTCCTGCAAAAAATCACTAAATAGTTGGATTGCTATATTGCGAAAAAACTTCTAACATAAAAAACATTAAGAAACAGGAATAATTTTAAAAGGAAGAGAAGCATATGGCAGTATTTAAGGCAGCAGCAATATTTAGTGATAACATGGTATTACAGAGGGAAAAGAACATCTGTGTTTTTGGACAAGGTGAAAATAATAAAATAGTACAGATTACCTTTTGTGGGAAAACGTATGATACAAAAGTAAAAGATGAAAAATGGTCTGTTTTGATTCCCCCAATGAAAGCTGGAACAGGATATGATTTAATTTTGTCTTGTGAAATGCAGACAAAGCAGTTTAAAAATATCGCAATCGGCGAAGTATGGCTTGCAGGTGGGCAGTCCAATATGGAATATGAACTCCAAAACTGTACAGGTGGTCAGGATATGTTAGAGAATGATCAGAACCCGAATGTCAGGTATTTTTATTCCAATAAAATGGCTTATATGGACGAAACCTTCTATGAAAAGGAAGAAGAGACCTGCTGGACTGAATTTAGTAAAGAAAACGCAAAACAGTGGTCTGCAGTTGGATATCTGTGTGCAAAAAAAATGGCTAAGGAACTAAATGTGGTTGTAGGTATCATTGGCTGTAACTGGGGTGGAACTTCCGCAACCTGCTGGATTGGACAAAAAGCAATTCAAGAGGATGCACAGTTAAATACATACTGGGATGAATACTATAAAGAATCTGAGAAAAAACCTGTAGAACAGCAAATCAGAGAATATAAAGAATATGAAATATATCATGCAAAATGGGATAAAAAATGTACAAAATTATATGAAGAAAACCCAGATATTGAATGGGAAGAAGTTCAAAATATTTTAGGACAATGTCAGTGGCCAGGACCGAAGAGCTGCATGAGCCCATTTCGACCAAGTGGTTTATATAATACAATGCTCAGTCGTCTTGCACCATATACATTGAGAGGATTTTTATATTATCAGGGCGAGGAAGATGATAAAAAACCTCACATGTATCAAAAACTGCTGACCCGATTAATAAAACAATGGAGAGAAGACTGGGAAGACCAAACACTTCCGTTTCTTATCGTTCAACTGCCGATGCATAGATATAAGCAAGACCAGGATTTAAAAAACTGGTGTCTGATTCGGGAAGCACAGATGAATACGTATCAGACAGTCAAGAATACAGGAATTGCTGTTATTTTGGATTGTGGTGAATTTAATGAAATCCATCCAAAAAACAAAAAACCGGTTGGAGAAAGACTGGCATTGCAGGCACTTTATCATGTGTATGACAAGAAGAAAGAAAAGGAAGCGTATGGTCCGATATATCTTTCTTATGAGATAAAGGATAAGGGAATAGAGGTAAGCTTTGACTATTCACAGGATGGATTTGAGGTCAAAAGTGAAGCAAGTGAGTTTGAAATAGCAGATGAAAATGGAATATATTATCCTGCCGAATACGAAATAAAAGATTCTAAAATATTTGTTTTTTCAGATCAGGTAAAAAATCCATCCGCTGTTCGATACTGCTGGACAAATTATGGAGAAGTACCGATTTTTGGAAAGAACACACTTCCGCTGGCACCATTTCGTACCATACAAAAGAATGAGTAAAAGTGATAAATATGAAAAAGTAGGAAATCAAAAAGATAAGCACATGTTATAAACAGAGTTGAATAAAAAAGTACATCAGCATTTTCATGCAGGGATGTATTTTTTTTTTGGATTTTTCGAGACTTTTATAAAAAAGTGTGATAAAAAAAGATATGCGTAGAAAAGAAAAACGAAATTTCTTTCCATGGGTTGAAAAATCAAAAGGTTCGTATTACTCTATAAGAGAGTTAGCGGTTGAATATTTTTCTGCAAATGCGAATAACAAGCAAAAATTGATACAGAAGAGAAGCATTCAGTATTCATCATAAAAAGGTGGTAAAATGAACAAGAAAAATTTAAAAATGAAATCCGTTGGAAATGAATATATAGAACAGTATAATAAACTTTTGCGCTATGTATTTCAGGTAACAGAAAGAGACTTGACATCCAGTGGATGGCAGGAGAAAGAGATTATCCGTGCAAAATATCCAACGATGCAAAAAGCAGATGTTCTTGGATGGTTTGATGGAGAAAATCTGGTTTCACAAGTTGCTGTGTATCCGATGAAAGTGCGCATTTATAATAAAACATTTGATATGGGGGGATTAACCGGAGTTGGTACTTATCCGGAATATTCCAATCAGGGACTTATGCATAAGCTTTTAGAGCAGGCGCTGAAAAATATGCAGAAGAACAAACAGTATATTTGCTATTTATATCCTTACTCCATTCCATATTATAGAAGAAAAGGATGGGAAATCATCTCGGATAAAATCTCTTATGAAATCAATGACTATCAGCTTCCGAAAAATCGTCAGGTAACAGGAGATGTCAGACGAGTTGAAACCGATAGTGAAGAATTAAAGAAAACATATGAAAAATATTCGTATCATACCCATGGCGCAATTTTACGTGATGAGTTAGCCTGGAATGAGTACTGGCTTTGGGATAGTGATGATATTATGGCAGCCATTTATTATGATGAAAAAGACGAAGCACAAGGGTATGTTATTTACTGGATTGTTGGAGATATATTCCATATCAAAGACATGATTTTTAACAATGAAGAGGCAAGGACAGGTCTGTGGAACTTTATTTCAGCCCACTTTTCGATGATTGATAAAGTTATCGGTGACACTTATACGGACGAACCGCTGGCATTTTTATTAGAAGATGCAAGCATTAAAGAAAATATTGAACCTTATTATATGGCACGTATTGTTGATTTTGAAGAATTTATTGCACAATTTCCGTTTAAACCGGATACGGTAGAACGGGAATGGACATTTACATTATCAGATCCAATATTAAATGGAAATCAGGGAACATTTCAGTTAAAGATTTCAAAAGAAGGAAAAGGAAAAGCTGTCAAAATAAAAGGAACAGCAACAGACGAAATCAGCATTCAGACAATGACGACTATGCTTTTGGGGTATAAAAGACCTGATTATCTGGCAAAGATTGGAAGATTGAAAACCAAAGAAGAAACGATTGATATGTTAGAAGATGCAATAGAACAGCAAACTCCTTATATATCCGATTATTTTTAAGCCTATATTTAGGTAATTGCGAAACAATGTAAAGTACTTGATATATTAGGTGAATTTACCAAAAGAATGGTGATTTGCCACTGCATTCGGAGCCTTCTTTTGGTAATATTCACTTTAAAAATTCATTCAAAATGAGTTTCGCAATTGCCTGTTAAGCCTATATTGATAAAACAGGAGTTATAAATAGAAGATAGAAAATATAAGTTAAAAAATGGTGAAGAAAAAGCAGTAAAGAAAAAAATAAAAAGTTAAAGAAAAGACTCACACAAAATAGTGGAAAAGTTGTGTGAGTTTTTTTATTAAAAAAGAAACTTATTATAAAATCAGAATCTCAGTTTTCAATCCAGGTTCTGAAAAAACACATAAAAAATTAAGAAATAGAAATATCTAGTTTCAGGAAAATTAAGAAAAAGGTGCTACTATAAAAATAGTGTGATTATCGTAAAAAAAATTTAGGAGGAAGATTTTGTGAGAAAAAAGAAGAAAGATTTTCCGATTGAACTTATACTTGGGATTTTATGTATCTGTGCCTTCCTTGTTTTGCTTTATTGCATATGGAAACCTTCTATAAAATTTTTACAAAGTAATAAGAAGGTAGTAAATACCGCACAGCAGGGCATGAGTGTTTCAGAGAGCGTTACAGAGACAAATAGCGTATCTAAAGAAACAGAATCAGAAACAGAAACAGAAAAAAAGACGACACAAGGTATGAGAAAAATCACGCCTCAGACAGAAGAGACGGAATCGTATATGCTTGGAAGATTATCAGATACATCAAAAAAAGTAAGTCAGACAATTCTTCTTGCATTGGAAGGGAAAAAAGTGATTTTGAATACAAAAACACAAAAAGAAGTTTATTTAACAAAACTTACAGCAAAGGATGATTTGATGGAAGAAAAATTTTCTTTTACGCCAGATCAGTATGCGATTGTTGATATGAACCAGGATGGAAAAAATGAAGTAATTGTATCACTGACAAACGGTACTGATGAGTGGTACTATCTACTGCACGAGAACAGTGGAAAAATCAGAGGATATTTTTTTGACTATCGTGCGATGGAAGCAGTTGGAACAGATGGAACATATTTAGGCAGCAGTGGAGCACGCTCGAATGAATACCTGTCACTTGAATTTGAGGGTGATAAGATAATTGAGAAGATTATTGCGAAGGAAGAAGAAAATGAGTATGAAGTTTCTCAAAAAAAAGCCTCCGAATCACAGTTTGAAAAATATGTAAAAACATTGGGAACAGTGAGCAGTCCTGCAGAATGGTCTGGATATTCGCTGGAACAAATACAAAAAATATCCATTTCCAAATAAAATGCTTCCTAAGTATGAAAAAAAGGTTCCGTAATAATCATTTGGTATGAATCATGATTACGTTTATTAGAATTTTAAGTAGTAAAGTATGAACTGTAGAAATAGTAAATATAAATACTGGTTATATAAAAACATTTTTGCATAACTTTTGGTATAATTTGTGGGAATATTTTGTATAAAAAGCGAATTGACGATAAAGTAATGGAAGGTGTAATATTTAACATAAGAATAAAGGCGTTCGCTGAAATTTAGAGCGTCTTTTTTTATACAACAGTGCTGTAATAGTGCAAAGAGTTGAAGCTTTGTTGTATAAAAGTGAATATTAGGAGGACGGAATATGAAAAAGGTAGTGAGTATATTTTTGGTTCTTTCCATGGCAGTAGCAGCATTAGCAGGTTGTGGATCATCAAGTAAGAATAAGGATGCGTTTTATATTGGTGGTATTGGACCAACAACAGGGACAGCAGCAATTTATGGAAATGCAGTTCAAAATGGCGCACAGATTGCAGTAGATGAGATTAATGCAGCAGGTGGAATCAATGGACATAAAGTGGAATTCAAATTTGAAGATGACCAGGCAGATGCAGAGAAATCGGTAAATGCTTATAATTCCTTGAAAGACTGGGGAATGCAAATGTTAGTAGGCTCTGTTACATCTTCGGCCTGTATGGCAGTAACAACTCAGACAGCTAAAGACAATATGTTTCAGATAACACCATCAGCTTCTGCAAAGGATGTTATTAAAAATGACAATGTATTTCAGGTATGCTTTACCGATCCGAATCAGGGAATTGCTTCTGCAGATTACATAGCAAAGAACCAAATCGGGAAAAAAGTAGCTGTTATTTATAATAGTTCAGATGTATATTCTTCAGGTATCGAAGAAAAATTTGCAAAAGAAGCAAAGAGCAAAGGACTTGATATTGTCGCAGAAGAAGCATTTACAGATGATTCGAAAACAGATTTTTCAACACAGCTTCAAAAAGCGCAGAGTGCAGGAGCAGATCTTGTATTCCTTCCAATCTATTATACAGAAGCATCTATTATTTTACAGCAGGCATCGTCTATGTCATATGCTCCAAAGTTCTTTGGATGTGATGGATTAGATGGTATTTTAGGAGTAAAAAACTTTGATACAAAGCTTGCAGAAAACGTTATGTTATTAACTCCATTTGCAGCAGATGCAAAGGATACAAATACAGTGAAATTTGTAGAAGCTTACAAAAAAGCATATAAAGATACTCCAAATCAGTTTGCAGCTGATGCGTATGATTCCGTATATATTATAAAGGCAGCAGCAGAACAGGAAAAACTTTCTCCAAGCGCAAGCACAAAAGAAATTTGTGATGCAATGAAAAAAGGAATGGCTACGGTTAAAGTTAACGGATTAACTGGAACAGGAATGTCATGGGGAAATTCTGGTGCGGTAAGCAAAGAGCCAAAAGCAGTGAAAATACAAAATGGAGCTTACGTTTCAATGGATTAAGAAATCCATATTAGAAAAAGGATGCCATGGGCATCCTTTTTTTTCCTGATTTTAAAAAAATAAATATATTTATAAAAAAGCTATAAAAATTATGAAAAATATATTAAAATAGGGAAAATATAAAGAACAAAAATGGCCAGAAAGGTAAAGGTGTTTTTTTATGAGTTTTATTTCTTTCTTGATAGCAGGTATCAGCCTTGGTAGCATTTATGCAATTATGGCGCTTGGATATACAATGGTTTATGGTATTGCTAAAATGTTAAACTTTGCCCATGGCGATGTAATTATGATAGGATGTTATGTCGTTTTTTATGGAGTCAGTGGTTTTGGATGGAATCCAATTATAAGTACGATTGTCTCAGTTGCGGTTTGTACGGTACTTGGAGTTGTTATTGAGCGTGTAGCATACCGGCCACTTCGAAAGGCTGCACCTCTTGCGGTGTTAATTACAGCAATTGGTGTAAGTTATTTACTTGAAAATATAGCACTTTTAGCATTTGGAGCAGATAGCAAGTCTTTTACATCTGTAATAAATCTGCCTTCCTTATCTTTGGCAGGAGGAAAATTAAAAATTTCAAGTGTTACGATTATAACAATCATTGCATGCCTGATTATTATGGCAGGACTGATGACATTTATCAAAAAAACAAAGCCTGGACAGGCGATGCTTGCAGTATCAGAAGATAAAGATGCAGCACAGCTTATGGGTGTAAATGTAAATGCTACAATTTCACTTACATTTGCAATCGGATCTGGGCTTGCAGCAATTGCAGGTGTATTGCTTTGTTCCCAGTATCATTCTCTGACGCCATATACAGGGGCATTACCTGGAATCAAAGCATTTACAGCAGCAGTTTTTGGAGGAATTGGTTCCATACCGGGAGCATTTATCGGAGGAATTTTACTTGGTATTATAGAAGATCTTGCAAGTGCATATATATCCTCACAGCTATCGAATGCTATTGTTTTTGGAGTACTGATTCTGGTGTTGTTAATCAAACCTACAGGTATTCTTGGCAAACAAATCAAAGAGAAAGTGTAGGTGCATCGGATGAATAAAATGTTTCAAAATATATCAAAAAATTATGAAAAAGCATTTAGAAGATTCACAAAACCGACACAGAATCTTTTGAACACGATTATTATGGTAGTTCTTGCATATGTTATCATCCAGATTTTAAGTGGAGCAGATGTACTGTCCTACTCGTTTACGAATCTTTTGGTAGGGCTTTGTATCTATTCTATTGTAGCGGTTGGATTAAATTTATGCGTGGGATATTTAGGAGAATTAAGTCTTGGACATGCAGCTTTTATGTCTGTTGGAGCATTTAGCAGTGCGATATTTTCAAATATAACAGCACAAGCAATTCCCAATTCTCTTTTACGTTTTACATTAGCCTTAATTGTAGGAGTTTTCTTCTCAGCACTGTTTGGATTTTTAATTGGTATTCCAGTACTTCGCTTAAACGGAGATTATCTGGCAATTGTAACACTCGCATTTGGAGAAATCATAAAAGGACTATTGAACGTATTTTATATTGGAATGGATAAACATGGCTTACATTTCGCATTTATAAAAGATACTACAAACACAGATGCGAAAGGAACCATGATTTTAAACGGAGCACAGGGAATCTCAGGAACAGAGCAGATATCAACCTTTACAATTGGCGTAATTTTACTGATACTGGTTCTTCTGGTTGTTTCTTTCCTGGTAAATTCCAGAAGTGGACGTGCAATTATGGCAATCCGTGATAATCGTATTGCAGCGGAATCTGTTGGAATAAATATTACAAAATATAAAATCATAGCATTTACCATTTCTGCTGCAATTGCAGGTGTAGCAGGTGTTTTATATTCTCATTACTATACATCTCTTACAGCAACAAAGTTCGACTATAACACATCCATACTGATACTCGTATTTGTTGTACTAGGAGGGATGGCTAACTTCAGAGGCTCAATTATTGCAGCAATTGTGCTTACGTTATTACCAGAAATGTTAAGAAGCCTGTCTGACTACCGTATGCTGTTTTATGCAATTTTATTAATTGCGATGATGCTTTTAAACTGGGCACCAAAAGCAATCTTGTTCCGTCAGACGATGCTGCCAAAAATAAAAGCAAAATTATTTAAAACAAGGGCAAAGGAGGAGTAAAAGAAATGGCTTTATTAGAAGTAAAAAAATTAGGAATTTCTTTTGGAGGCCTTCGAGCCGTAGATAATTTTAACCTGACAATTGAAAAGGGAAAACTATACGGATTAATCGGACCAAATGGAGCGGGCAAAACAACCGTTTTCAATATGCTTACCGGAGTATATAAACCAACCGATGGCAGTATTTATCTGGATGGTGTGAATGTAACGGGAAAAAAGACAACGGATATCAATAAAGCAGGAATAGCCCGTACGTTTCAAAATATCAGATTATTTCAGGAGCTGTCTGTTTTGGATAATGTCAAAATTGGTTTACATAATCAGGAAAAATATTCAACTGCAGCAGCAATATTTCGATTACCATCTTATTTTAAAATAGAAAAAGAAATGAATAAAAAAGCTTTGGAATTATTAAAAGTTTTTGATATGGAAAAAGAAGCGGAAGTATTATCTTCTAATCTGCCATACGGAAAACAAAGAAAGCTTGAAATAGCAAGAGCGCTGGCAACGAATCCGAAATTACTTTTGTTGGATGAACCTGCAGCTGGTATGAATCCAAATGAAACAAAAGAGCTGATGGAAACGATTCGATTTGTAAGAGATAAATTCGATATGACAATTCTTTTAATCGAGCATGATATGAAGCTGGTTTCCGGAATCTGCGAAGAACTTACGGTGTTAAATTTTGGGCAGGAATTAGCTCAGGGAAAGACATCAGATGTATTAAATGATCCGCAGGTCATTAAAGCATATTTGGGCGAATAGGAGGAAGTTATAATGGCGATGCTTGAAATCAGAGATTTAAATGTGTATTATGGTGTCATTCAGGCGATGAAAGGAATTTCCTTCGATGTAGAACAAGGCGAAGTAATTGCTCTTATTGGCGCAAATGGTGCAGGAAAAACGACGACACTTCAAACAATTACAGGGATGCTTACACCAAAATCAGGAAGTATTACATTTGAAGGAATAGATATTGTAAAAATACCAGGGCATAAGATTGTATCTCTTGGAATGGCACACGTGCCAGAAGGACGAAGAGTATTTGCACAGTTATCGGTGCTGGAAAATTTGAAACTTGGAGCATATACAAGAAAAGATAAAAAAGAAATAGAAGACTCTATACAGCGTGTATATAAAAGCTTTCCAAGACTGGAAGAAAGAAAAAACCAGCTGGCTGGAACGTTAAGCGGTGGTGAACAGCAAATGCTTGCCATGGGACGCGCATTGATGTCAAAACCTAAAATCATCCTTATGGACGAACCATCCATGGGACTTTCTCCAATTTTTGTGGAAGAAATTTTTAAAATAATAAAAGAAATTTCCGCAAGTGGAACCACGGTCTTATTAGTAGAACAAAATGCAAAAAAGGCATTGGAAATTGCTGACAGGGCATATGTATTAGAAACTGGTAAGATTGTGTTACAAGGAGAAGCAAAAGTATTAATGAATGATGAGTCTATTAAAAAAGCATATCTTGGAGAATAAATAAAATTTGTATAGACAAATATCAAAAATCAACAAAAATAAATAGAATTATGTTATAATCAGGATAGTTCACAGGATGAACTGTCCTGATTTAATTTTGTAAAAAATTACTTATAGTTGATGAAAAGAGGAGGTAGTCGTATGGATCATGTGGTTATTACAATTGCCAGAAGTTACGGAAGCGGTGGAAGGATTTTAGGTCAAAGACTTGCAGAGGAACTAAACATTAACTGTTATGACAAACAATTATTACGCATGGCATCAGATCAAAGTGGAATAAATGAAGCTTTATTTGGGCAGGTAGATGAAAAAATAAAAAGCATGCCGCTTTTTCGGATAGCGAAAAAGATTTATAAAGATGAAGTTTTCCCCCCTGAGAGTGATGAATATACATCAGATGATAATTTGTTTAATTATCAGGCAAAAGTAATCAAAGAACTAGCAAGTGAAGAATCCTGTATTATTATAGGCCGATGTGCAGATTTTGTATTAAAAGATACGAAAGACGTACTTCGAATGTTCCTGTATGCACCACAGGAATATTGTGTGGAGCAGGTTATAGATCTGGAAGGCGGATATCGGAAAGATATTGTGAAAAAGATAGAAATGAAAGACGTATTAAGAGCTCAGTATTATAAATACCATACGGGTAACGACTGGTATGATGCCAGAAATTATGATTTATGTCTGAATACTTCTACTTTAGATTATATTGATTTATCAGAGCTAGTGAAAAAATACATAGAATTAAAAAGAAAATAAAAGAAAAGTAGTAAAGGAAAGGGCAAAACCGAATGGAAAAGCTTATATGGCTTATTATCATAATTATATTTTCAGCAATTGGGTCATCGATGAAAAAACAAAAAGAAGGCAGCAAACGCGTTATTCAGCCGACCCAGATGCCGCAAAAATCATGGGAAGTTAAAACTCCAGCAGATATGATGACAGCAGAAAACTGGCAACAGACACAAAAGGTAGCAAAAGCTGCAATTGAAAAATCCATAAAAAATCTTGTTCCAGAAGAAATGAGGGACGAAGCCAGAAAATATGCGTCAAATCAGACCTACACCAAACCAAATCAGCCAAGAAATACAGGTAAAAATCCGGTAAATCCATATGCGAATGCTGGTAAGAATCAAATTCCGACGGAGGCATTTGAAAAAAATATAATTGGTAAAAATGTCATGCAAGATATTGCTGATCGAAAAAGTAAAGCCACTCAAATACAGATTGAATGGGATATGGAAGTTGTTGATCTTAAGAATTTAGAGGATAAGTATTCATTTCCACAAGTTAAGATGGAAGAGAACTTAATGGATGTAGAATCTATTTTAACTTGTGGATATTATCCACAAATGACTTTTCCAGAAAGAGATTATTATGGTGAGGGAATTACAATGTTAGAGAAAAAATTGTATTCCACGCAACAGGAAGGGTAAAGTGGCATTATGCAAAGAAATAAACCAATTCCAGGACAAATTTATAAGCATTTCAAAAATAATTTATACCAGGTCATAACACCAGCAATCAAAGAAGATACACGTGAAGAGATGGTGGTATATCAGGCCTTATATGGAGATTATGAGGTTTATATCAGAACATTGGACAATTTTTTGGAGCCGGTAGATAAAATAAAATATCCATCTGCTACCCAGAACATGAGATTTGAACTGGTAGAAAAAGAAAACTTAAAGGCGGAATCAAAGCCTGAAGATGAAAAAAAATCGGACAGAGTTTTGAATACTTCTGCAGAATCAGAAAACAAACCAGAAAATGAAATAGAACATAAAACAGAAGATAATATAGAAGCAAAAGCAAAAGCAGAAAACAAGATAAAAGATAATGTTGAAACAAAAGTAGAAAATAATATTGAGATCATTCAAAAAATAAGTGAGGCACTAAAAGAAAACCAAAAAGCAGTGCAGGAAGATGTACCAGAAGAATTTGCGGATCCAAGACTGCTCGCATTTTGTGATGCTGCTACTTTTGAAGAAAAGTATCAGATGGTAAAGGGATTGCGCTATGAGATTACAGATCGGCTGATTAATGATATTGCAGTAGTGCTTGATGTGGTAATACCAGAAGGAACCCTTGATTCACGTTATGAAGCACTGATAAAATGTCTTCAGACATTTTGCAAATATGAGGTCAACCGATTACGGTAAAATCCCCTTTTGGCTAAAAAGGAGATTTTTCACTCAAAGTACTGTTATGATATTTTGATTCATAAGTAACTTCCTTTGAAAACCAGTCAGGAGCAATAAAAGCATTTGCTTCTTCTACACTACTAAATTCAACTTCTGCTAAAATAAGAGAAGCTAAATCTTCTAAAAAAAGATCTAATTCAATTGTGTATTTATCCTGATATGGTATTCTATAACGGAATTTTTGAATGAAGATACCATCTGCTTTGGGTTTTAAATGTTCATAGCTTTCTTTTGTCAAAGGAAGATTATATTCTTCCCTGGATAGAAAACCTTTTGACTTGTAGGTTAAAATATATTCGTCATCACTTCTGCGGATACGCACGACAGGATTTGTCGACAGATATCCTTGTTCAATGCGGGAAGAAGGATATGCAGATAAATCAAAAGGAATTTTTTCAATTAAGAATTTACGTTCGATTTCCATTTATATAACCTTTCTTTGAAATATTTTTATAAGTTTATCCTATTTTAAGATAAAAAAACAAAGAAAGCAATCTAAGAAAATAGTAAAGAAAGCAAATCAAAGAAAGCAAATCAAAGACAAGAAAAATACAAAGCAGCCCATATCGAAACGGAGGCAGCATAAAAACAATATTAAAAATGAAGACAAATCAATAGAAACATATTGATTTTACATAAGGAGACAGGAAATGGGAAAATTAGGAATATTTTTTGCAGAAGGTTGTGAAGAGATTGAAGGACTGACAGTTGTAGATGTGTTGCGCAGAGCAAAAATGGAAGTGGTATCCATTTCCATTACGAAAGAAAAAATGATAACAGGTTCGCATAACATAAGATTTGAAACAGATGAACTTTATGAAAACGTCGATTTTACGGAATATGATGGAATTATTTTGCCAGGTGGAATGCCAGGAACAACTCATTTAGGTGCCCATGCAGGGGTAAACAAACAGATAAAAGTTTTTTTTGAATCGGGAAAATTAGTCGCTGCTATTTGCGCAGCACCAAGTGTTTTAGGAGCGGCAGGAATACTAAAAGGAAAGAAAGCGACCTGTCACCCAGGCTTTGAGGAGAAACTAACAGGGGCGATTGTTATGGCAGAAAAAGTAGTAACAGATGAAAATGTAATTACAAGCCGTGGTATGGGAACTGCAATTGATTTTGGATTGGCAATTGTTTCTTACTATGGAACAAATGAATTGCTGGAAGATGTTAAAAAGCATTTGGTATATGCATAAACCGTGAGAAAAGTCCCAGATAAAAAGTACTTTTCAATTTATAAAGGTTATGTTATAATGCTTTAATGACTGTTAGTAGCTGAATTATGCCCTTTTACGGGAAGAGCAGTGAATAGACTCGTACATGGATTTACATACATATACTAAGGAGGAAAAATAGTAATAATGAGTGTACAGATAGAAAACTTAGAAAAAAACATGGTTAAACTTACAATTGAAGTTCCGGCAGATAAACTGGAAGAAGCTTTACAGGCTGCATACATAAAACAAAGAAATAAAATCAGTGTTCCAGGCTTCCGCAAAGGAAAGGTTCCAAGAGCAATGATTGAAAAAATGTATGGACCTTCGATTTTTTATGAAGAAGCAGCAAATTCCCTTATGCAGGAACATTATCCAGACGCAGTTACGGAAAGCGGAGTAGATATCGTTTCCCAGCCGACGGTAGATGTAACTCAGATTGAAAAAGGAAAAACATTTATCTTCACAGCAGAAGTAGCTGTTAGACCTGAAGTGAAGTTAGGCAAATACAATGGAGTAACAGTAACAAAGGCAGATACAACTGTTACAGATGAAGAAGTTGAAACAGAACTTGAGAATGAAAGAAATAAAAATGCAAGAACAATTACAATTGAAGACAGAACAATTGTTTCTGGCGATACAGCAGTAATTGATTTTGAAGGATTTGTTGATGGCATTGCTTTTGAAGGTGGAAAAGGTGAGAACCATCCACTTGAAATTGGATCACATACATTCATTGATACATTTGAAGATCAGCTGATTGGTAAAAATGCTGGCGATGAAGTTGAAGTTGAAGTTACTTTCCCTGCAGAATATCAGGCAAAAGAGTTAGCTGGACAGCCTGCATTGTTCAAAGTAAAAGTAAATGAGATCAAAGCAAAAGAACTTCCAGAATTAAATGATGAATTTGCTTCTGATGTTTCTGAATTTTCTACACTTGCTGAATATAAAGAAAGCATTAGAAAATCTTTAGAAGAAAAGAAAGAAAATGAAGCAAAACGTACGAAAGAAGACGAAGCTATCCAAAAAATTATTGATAAATCCACAATGGAATTACCAGAAGCTATGATTGAGACTCAGGTAAATTCTATGGTAAATGATTTTGCAAACAGAATGACCCAGCAGGGACTCACAATAGAACAATATATGCAGTTCACTGGTATGACAATTGATAAATTAAAAGAACAGGTCCGTCCGGAAGCTATCGTAAGAATTCAGAGCAGTCTTGTATTAGAACAAATCGCTAAGGAAGAAAATTTCGAAATTACAGAAGAAGATATTACAGCTGAACTTGAAAAAATGGCTGCTTCTTATGGAATGGAAGTAGATAAATTAAAAGAACTCTTAGGCGAAGCTGAAAAAGAAAGCATGAAGAAAGATCTTTCTATTCAAAAAGCTGTTGAATTTGTAATGGAGAACACAAAAGAACGTGCCAAAACAAAAGCAAAAAAAGATAAAGACGGCGAAGAAGAGAAAGATTCTGACGAAGAATAAAATTCCGGATGCTAGAAGAACAGATTGGAGGAAGGAAATATGAGTTTAGTACCTTATGTCGTTGAACAGACAAGCAGAGGAGAACGCAGTTACGATATTTATTCAAGATTGTTGAAAGACAGAATTATCTTTTTAGGTGAAGAAGTCAACGAAACAACAGCAAGCCTTGTAGTTGCACAGTTACTTTTCTTAGAATCAGAGGATCCAGGGAAAGATATACATTTGTATGTTAACTCCCCAGGAGGTATGGTTACAGCAGGACTTGCAATATATGATACAATGCAGTTTATTAAATGTGATGTTTCCACAATCTGTATAGGTCTTGCAGCAAGTATGGGTGCATTTTTGCTCTCAGGTGGAGCAAAAGGGAAACGTTTTGCACTTCCAAATGCAGAGATTATGATTCATCAGCCATCTGGTGGAGCAAAAGGTCAGGCAACTGAAATTGAAATTGCAGCTGAAAATATCATAAAAACTAAAAAACGTTTGAATGAGATTTTAGCAGCAAATACAGGGAAAACATATGAGCAAATTGCATCAGATACAGAAAGAGATCATTATCTTTCCGCTGAAGAAGCAAAAGAATATGGCTTGATTGATAGTATTATTACAAGCAGATAAGAAATAACATTTCTAGGGACAGTACGATATATTGCACTGTCCCTATTGTACATTATGAAATGATGAGGTGAAATCTATGACAGGAAAAAATAACAACGATGACAAGATAAGATGTTCATTTTGCGGCAAATCACAAGACCAGGTCCGAAAATTGATTGCAGGGCCAAACGGTGCATATATCTGTGATGAGTGTGTAGACATCTGTTCTGAGATCATCGAAGAAGAATTAGAAGAATTTGAAGAAAAAGAAAGTAAAGAAGCGCAGCAGATAAATCTAATTAAGCCAGAAGAAATGAAAGCATTTTTAGATGAATATGTTATTGGACAGGAAGAAGCAAAAAAAGTGCTTGCTGTTGCAGTTTACAATCATTATAAGAGAATTACAGCTGAGTTGGACGGAAGTATTGAACTTCAAAAAAGTAATATTTTAATGCTTGGACCTACCGGCTCTGGTAAAACTTTGCTTGCGCAAACATTGGCGCGTGTTTTAAATGTTCCATTTGCAATTGCAGATGCAACAACCCTGACAGAGGCTGGTTATGTTGGTGAAGATGTTGAAAATATTTTGCTGAAATTAATTCAGGCAGCAGATTATGATATAGATCGGGCACAAAATGGAATCATTTATGTAGATGAAATTGATAAAATAACAAAGAAATCAGAAAATGTTTCAATTACAAGAGATGTTTCAGGTGAAGGTGTACAGCAGGCACTTCTTAAAATCTTGGAAGGAACTGTTGCCAGTGTACCGCCTCAGGGAGGCAGAAAGCATCCTCAGCAGGAATTGATTCAGATTGACACATCAAATATTTTATTTATTTGTGGTGGAGCTTTTGATGGTTTAGAGAAAATTGTTGAATCAAGAATGGATCAAAAGTCCATTGGTTTTAATGGATTAATTTCTGAAGTAACAAAAGAAAACACAGGTGTAATGCTTAAAAAAGCATTACCTCAGGATTTTATGAAATATGGTTTGATTCCAGAGTTTGTTGGACGTTTGCCAGTAATTGTTTCTTTAAATTCTTTAGATAAAGAAGCACTGATTCGTATTTTAAAAGAACCGAAAAATTCATTGGTAAAGCAGTATAAGAAATTATTTGAGTTAGACGGTGTGGAATTAGACTTTGATGAAGAAGCAATTGAAGCTGTTGCTGTCAAGACATTGGACAGAAATACAGGTGCCAGAGGCTTACGTGCTATTATGGAGGAAACAATGATGGAACTGATGTATAAAATTCCATCAGATGAGACGATTACAAAATGCATAATTACCAAAGAAGCAGTAGATGAGAAAAAAGAACCTCGCTTATCATATAATGGTAATGAAAAGAAAAGTGCATAAATAAAGAGGTAAGAAATTGAGCGATATTGTAGTGAAAATACCGGCTGTTGCACTAAAATCCATGACACTCCTTCCAGGCATAATTGCTCATTTTGATGTGAGCAGGGAGAAATCCCTGCATGCAATTGAACAGGCAATGATGGCAGATGAGACTATCTTTTTAGTGACACAGAAGGATGAAAATGAAGAGACTCCTACTTTTGATTCTTTATATAAAGTAGGAGTTATTGTTGATATAAAGCAGATTATCAAAATGCCAGATAATATTGTACGAGTATTGGTGGAAGCCCAAAAGCGTGCCAGATTAGTAGCAGTTGATCAAATCGAAGAGTATATTTTGGCTCAGGTAGAAGAGATTCCAAAGGACACAAAGAATGGCGTTGAAGTATTAGAAGCTATGAACAGGGGTTTGAAGGAAACTTTTACAAAATATTTTGCTTTAAATCCAAAAGTAGGAAAAGAATTTGTAAAGCAGGTAAATGAAGAAAACAGTCTTGAAGCTAATATCAATCAGATTGTGAATAAAATGCCAATGGATTTTACGAAGAAACAAGGAATATTGGATATATATTCTTTGGATGAAAGTTATGAGAACTTGCTGAAATTACTTTTTCAGGAAATTGAAATTATTAGTATTAAAAATGAATTTCAGTCCAAAGTAAAAGAACAAATTGATAAGAACCAAAAAGATTATATTTTAAGAGAACAAATGAAACTCATTCGGGAAGAACTTGGCGAAGAAGATACAAAAACAGAAGCTGAAAGATTTTTGGATGAAGTAAAAAAATTAAAAGCAGACAAACAAACGAAAGAAAAAATCGAAAAAGAAATCAAACGATTTTCAAATATTAGTTCAAATTCTTCGGAAAGTGCAGTAATTAGAGGATATATAGAAATGCTACTTGAAATTCCATGGAATAAGAACTCAAAAGATAATAAAGATTTAAGGCATGCAAAAGAAGTTTTAGATCAGGAGCATTATGGACTTACAAAGGTAAAAGAACGTATGCTGGAATTTTTAGCAGTTCGTAATCTCACAGGAAAGGGAGAAAGCCCTATCATATGTCTGGTGGGCCCTCCGGGAACTGGAAAAACAAGTATTGCAAAATCTGTAGCAAAAGCTTTAAACAAGGAGTTTGTTCGGATTTCACTTGGTGGAATTCGTGATGAAGCAGAAATCAGAGGACACAGAAGAACTTATGTAGGAGCAATGCCAGGTCGAATCGTAACAGGGTTAAAAAGTGCAGGTGTTAAAAATCCGCTTATGCTCTTAGATGAAATTGACAAAGTAAGTAATGATTACAAAGGAGATACTTCCGCTGCATTACTTGAAGTTTTAGATGTAGAGCAAAATAAAAAATTTCGGGATCATTATCTGGAATTACCATTGGATTTATCAGAAGTACTGTTTATTGCAACTGCAAATTCGGTACAAACGATACCAAGACCACTATTAGACCGTATGGAATTAATAGAGGTATCCAGTTATACAGAGAATGAAAAGGAACACATTGCAAAGAAACATCTTGTAGAAAAACAAATCAGAAAAAATGGACTTACAAAAGAGCAGATTACGTTTAGTGATCAGGCGTTATTTTCTATGATACGGTTTTATACAAAAGAGGCAGGAGTACGTAATTTAGAAAGGCGACTGGGAGAGATTTGCAGAAAAGCTGCCAGACAGATTTATGAAAATGAGAAGACTTCAATAAAAATTACGAACTCTAATTTAAAGCAGTATATTGGAAAAGAAAAATATCAGTATGATATGAAAAATGAACTAGACGAAATTGGTATTGTTCGTGGCCTTGCCTGGACAAGTGTAGGTGGAGACACATTAGAAATTGAAGTAAATGTAATGCCTGGAAAAGGCGATTTTAAACTAACAGGTCAGCTTGGGGATGTTATGAAGGAATCTGCACAGACTGGCATTAGCTATATTCGATCTATTAGCGAGGAATATGATATTTCATCTGATTTTTTCACTACACATGATATTCATATACATATTCCAGAGGGAGCAGTTCCAAAAGATGGCCCGTCAGCTGGTATTACAATGGCAACAGCTATTTTATCTGCTGTTATAAAGGAACCAGTTCTGGCAAATCTTGCAATGACAGGAGAAATCACTTTAAGAGGAAGAGTTCTTCCAATTGGTGGATTAAAAGAAAAAATACTTGCTGCAAAGAATGCTGGAATCAGTAAATTGTGTGTTCCAAAGAAAAATGAAAAAGATATAGAAGAAATTGCAGAAGAAATAAAAAAAGGTTTGAATATACATTTTGTTGAAACGATGGAGGATGTAATAAAGCTTGCGTTTGTAAATCGGGTTTTTAAAAAATCTAAAGTCTTATCTAAAAGTGCAGTAGGAAAGAAAAAGAGGTAACATATGGTTATAAAACAAGTTGAACTTGAAACAGTATGTGGAATCACAAGTACGATACCGGATAATTTGTTCCCAGAAGTAGCTTTTGCTGGAAAATCAAACGTTGGAAAATCATCTCTTATCAACGCGCTTATGAATCGTAAGGCTTTGGCTAGAACATCTTCTTCACCAGGAAAGACTCAGACAATTAATTTTTACAATATCAATGATTTTATGTACCTGGTAGATTTACCAGGATATGGATATACCAAGATTTCAGAATCGGAAAAGGTAAAATGGGGCAAGATGGTAGAAAACTATCTTCACGTCTCGAAACAGTTAAAAGCAGTATTTTTGTTAATTGATATTAGGCATGACCCTTCTGAAAATGACATTATTATGTATGACTGGATTGTTCATCAGGGATTTGATCCGATTATTGTTGCTACTAAATTAGACAAAATCAATAAAAGTCAGATTAAGAAACATCTAAAAATGTTAAAAGATGGGCTTAAAGTGAAACCAGGAACGCAGATACTTCCTTTTTCATGTTTGACAAAACAGGGAAAAGAAGAAATATGGGATGTTATGGATGAACTTGTTGGTTATATTTCTGATAAAAAGGCAGATACTTCTACTACAATTGTTGATGAAACAAAAAAGGTAAAAGTAAGATGGGACAAAGACAGAAAGAAAAAGACACAGTCTGCAAAAGCAAAGTATAGCAAATCAAAGATTTCAAAAAAGAAAAAATAAGAATAATGATAGATTATACTATATTAGAATGAAAAAAATAAAAGAGATTTCCATATAATCGGAAGTCTCTTTTATTTATCAGATATTTTATTTGAAGATTTATTTGGATCAATAGATTTTTCTTGTGTTAAAAATGTACCACGGACAATGGATTGGGTGCCATATTTTTCCCGAATCTGGTCAACAGCGATATCCAGACGATTTAACTTTTGCAGAGAAGGCTTTGCTGTTACGGAATCATTTGAATGTTGTTTCGTATTTCCAGGCAGAGGGGCAGGATAAATCTCATCTATGGCATGATCAAAAGGCAAATCAAAAATCGACATCTGAATTGGTGTATCAGAAGAAATTAATTTACTTGTTCTTACACCAAGTAGGCGTACTGGATTACCATTCCATAATTCTTTATATAATCGACACGAAGTTTCATAAATAACATGTGTGGAGTCTGTTGGCGTAAAAAGTGGCATTTGATGTGAAAAACTCGAAAAATCACTATATTTTATTTCTACAGTTACGTTCTGGGCAAGTTGATTTGCTTTTCGAAGTCGAGAGGAAACGGACTCGCATAAAGAAAGTAGAATTCTAAATGATTCTTCCTCATCGGTAATATCTTTAGAAAGCGTAGTAGAATTACCAATTCCTTTTGCCTCTGCTTTTTCAGAAATAATAATAGCAGAATCAATTCCATTGGCATATTCCCACATTTTAATTCCATGACTTTTGAATTCAGAAGAAAGAAACTCTTTGTTGCAAAGTGCTAAATCGCCAATTGTATGAACACCAAGGCTATGCAGGCGTGAAGCACTTGCTTTCCCAACCATGTATAAATCATTTACAGGCAGAGGCCACATCTTTTTTTGAATTTCGTCTGGAAATAGTGTATGGATATTATCTGGTTTAAGAAAATCACTGGCCATTTTGGCAAGCAAACGATTGGAAGAAATTCCAATATTCACGGTAAATCCAAAACGTTCTTTAATTTCACTTTTTATCTTTACAGCAGCTGTAAGATAAGAGGGATACTGTTTGGCTATGGGAGTAAAATCCATAAAACACTCATCAATGGATAGTTTTTCAATGTCAGAGGTAAACGTATATAAGAATTCAAATAGTTTGCGGCTGTATTCTTCATATTTTGTATGCGTAGAGGGCTCTATATATAAATTAGGACATTTACGTAAAGCATGTGAAATTGGCTCACCTGTTTTAATACCATAAGGTTTTGCTGGTATAGATTTTGCCAAAACAACTCCATGACGGCTTTTCTGATCGCCACCAATGATGGAAGGAATATTCCTTAAATCAAAATCAGGGTCTGTTTTTAATTTTTCAACAGCGCTCCAGCTTAAAAAAGCGGAGTTTACATCAATATGAAAAATAATTGGTTCCATACGTTTAAATCCTTTTATAATAAAGTAGTAGTTATTTACATCCCTCTCCAAGGATAGGTATAGTATAGCATGAAAATCCATAAAATAATTGTAAAATTATGCGTTTATAATTTGAATTATATTACGTTTTATTGTATAGTAAGCATAAAAGAAGATATAAAAAAGCTAGATGGATAATTGGATAAGAAGGAAAAGAAACTATAGGCAAGAGTTTTTGACTTACGATTACCAGGTAAGGAAGTGTTTGAATGAAATTTAAAAGAATTGGTACGGATACAGTAAGATGTCTGATATCAGAAAATGAACTAAATGCGAATGGACTTCAAATCAATGACTTTTTGAATAATAAAGACAAGACACAGGATTTCCTTCGTAAAATCATTGTTATGGCTCAGCAGGAAGTTGACTATAAAGTACAAGGCGGAGCAATTTCTGTTCAAATAGCAGTGATAGAGGATCATACCTTAGCACTTACATTGTCCGAAAATCAGGAAAAGGGAATTCTTGAAGTATTAGGGAATTTAAAGTCAGAGGTTGCAATCTTAACAGGCATTTCAGATCAGGAATTAAAATCAGCTGTTAGTGATACAAACCACGATACAAATGAAAAAGAAGTATCTGAAAAAAATAAGAAAAATGATATTAGCGATGAAGCCAGATTAATAAAAAGATTAGACCGAGATGTTTATGAATTGGAATTTACATCGATGGACAATTTTACGCGTTTTTGTAAGGGAATTGTTTTGGTTACAGAACCACACAATAAACTGTACAAACTAACAAGTAATGGATTTTATTATCTATTTCTTTGGAAAGAAGATATGACAGATAATCAATTATGCAGAATCTTAGGTGCTTCCTTGGAGTTTACAGAAGGAATTTATTCGGATGGAAGAATGAAAGCTTTTTTAGAAGAACATGGAAAGTGTCTGATTGAAAAAAGAGCAATTCAGATTATAAAGAACTTATAGAGTAAGAGGAAATAAAATGAAAAAAAATGATACCCAGTTGCAGGCTCAGGACAAAGCTTCATTTGAAGAATTTTTTGAAAAAAATTACATAGCAGTAGAATACGGTATGGTAAAAAAAGAATTTGAAAAAATTGCACAGGAATATGGAAACGAGATATTTACTACAGAATATTATCGTAAAGAAAATCGTAATAAGAAAAGTGCAGTACTTTATATGAATACGGATGCATATTGTGCATTTGAAGAAGTAATCGAGAGTGCAATGGATGCAATCAATCAGGATATCGTAGACGTTGTTATGGAGATTAGCAGTGATATGTCATTAGACAGTAGCGTTACAGATGTGTATTTTGAGCATACGCAAAATCTTTTAAAACGATTCTTGAATCGCTTTTATGATGAGGAACTGTGTGATATCGACTAAATAATATCCAGCTTTTTAAAGCCGGAAAATATAAGTAAATAGAGAAAATTTTATAATGATAAGAACCCATGCACAGTAGATGAACTGACCCCTATAAGTTAGAACTAAAAATCTAATTTATTGGGGTTACATCAATATTCTACTACGCATGGGTTTTATTATAATTCGAAAAAATTAACATTTCATGAGCCAGTAATATGCATGATATGGCTCTAGTAAGTAACCTCCATTAAAAGAAATCTCTTTTTTTGTAAGTAAATCAATAGCCTTTTCAAACTTAGATTCATATTCTGCAGCAAATCCTGCAAAAAAAGCCTCACTATCTGCATTAATAGCAATCCATATACGTTCTTTTTCTGTTTTCCTTTCAAAAATACATTGCTTATTTGTAAGTAAAATAGAATGAAAGTCACCATAATTTAAAGCATTAGAAGACTTTTTGATTTCAGAAAGTTTATGGATGAATTGAAAAAGTTCATTTTCAATTGGCTTATCAAAAGAGGCTCTTAGAGAAGGATCGCCATCTTCCTTTTTGGCTTTTGCACCCCATTCGCTTCCATAATAAACGCATGGAATACCTGGCATACCAAAAAGAAGTGCATAAATTAAGGGCAGATGAAAAGGATTTTCCAAAACGCTTGCAATACGGCTGACATCGTGATTATCAACAAAACAAAACAGATGTTGTCCTTTATACAGAGTCCAGTTTTCCGGTCCAAATTGTCTTGTCAGAGAGTGCATGATTTCAAAAAGATTGGATGAATTAAAGCTGGAATAAAGCCCTTTGTAACATTCGTAGTTTGTAACCGAATGCAGCATTTCATCATTCATGATGCGATTATAATCTCCATGTAATACCTCACCAATAAAAAAGAAATCTTCTTTTTTGCGATCACAGTGATTTCTTAGAAGTTTTAAAAAATCCGGATCTAAAGAATAAGCCACATCCAATCGGATTCCATCAATATCAAAGTACGAAATCCAATAATCAATACATTCTAAAAGATAAGAGATAACTGCTGGATTTTTCAGATTCAATTTTACAAGATCATAATTGCCTTCCCAGCCTTCATACCATAGTCCATCATTATAGTTGGAATTTCCAGAAAAATTGATAAAAAACCAGTCCTTATAGGAAGAGTTTTCACGATTTTTTAAAACATCTAAAAAGCCAAAGAATCCACGGCCGACGTGGTGGAAGACACCATCTAAAACAACTTTTATATTGCTTTTATGCAATTTTTGAACTAGTTTTTGAAAATCTTCATTTGTTCCAAGCCGAACATCGATTTTTTTGAAATCTCTGGTATTATAGCCATGAGTATCTGATTCAAACACAGGAGAAAAATAAATAGCATTTGCTCCTAATTTTTTGATATGTTCGATCCAATCAGCAATTTTATAGAGCCGATTGGTCGATACACCATCGTTTTCAAATGGTGCATTACAAAAACCAAGAGGGTAAATTTGATAAAAAACGCTTTCATAAGCCCACATAGAATCGTCCTCCTCATCTTTAGACAGGAATGAATTATCCTAAATTAAATTCTTTTACTCATATCATGAGATTTTTTTGTGCATGCACGTTGTGCTTTAATAACGGTTCCTCGAAAATCGTTCTGCTCAAGTGTGGCAACAGCTTCAATTGTAGTACCACCAGGAGAGCAGACGGCATCTTTTAAGGCACCTGGATGTTCTTTTGTTTCAAGAACCATTTTTGCTGCGCCAAGAACAGACTGAGCAGCGAACTTATAAGCCTGTTTTCTTGGCATACCATCTGCGACGGCAGCATCTGCCATAGCTTCAATAAAAAGGTACACATAAGCAGGTGAAGAGCCAGAAACACCAACAACAGCATCCATTAAGCTTTCAGGAACGATTTCAGATTTTCCAAAACTATTAAAAATCTTAGTGACTTTTAACAGATCATCGTCTGTTATGTTTTCATTTGGCGTCAATGCAGACATTGCCTCTAATACCATGGCTGGAGTATTTGGCATGGAACGAACCAGTTTTATCGGTTTTTGAAAAGTTTCCTGTATATGGGCAATTGTTTGCCCTGCAGCAATTGCAACGATGATAACATTTTCTTTGGTATGTTCTTTAATCTGTGCAATAACAGTGTCATAAAGATATGGTTTAACAGCTAAAAATAAAATGTCAGATTGTTTTGCAACGTCAAGATTTTCAGTAGTAGTAACAATACCATATTTCTCTTTCATAGCATCTAGTGTTTTTTGGGAATGTGCACTGGCTATTACATTTTTTCGACTGCAAAGACCAGAACTGATGATTCCGCCAATCATGGCTTTTCCCATATTTCCACATCCAATAAAACCAATTGTTTCTTCTAACATAATGTTACCTCCGTATCGATTCATAAGTCCTCTTTAACTTTATTATAATTAAAAAAAAGGCCGATGCAAGATAATTTCCTGCATCGGCTGCATATTCTAAATATTTTTAGAAATCAGTGAAGTCTTTTTCTTTTCTTTTTTCAAGGAAAGCATTCATACCTTCTGTTTTATCATGTGTTGAGCAAACAACACCAAAAAGATTGGCTTCCATTTCAACTGCGTTTTTGATATCCATATCGTATCCATTGTTAATAGCAGCTTTTGCAATAGAAACAGCATAGCTTCCGTTACGGGCAATCTTAGCAGCCATTTTTTTTGCAGTAGCCATCAAATCAGCCAAAGGTACAATCTGGTTTACTAAACCAATGCGGTATGCTTCTGCTGCATCAATATTATTACATGTGAAAATGAGTTCTTTTGCTTTTCCCATTCCAACCAGACGTGCAAGTCTTTGTGTACCACCGAAGCCAGGAATAATACCAAGTCCACATTCAGGTTGTCCAAACAAAGCATTTTCTGAGGCAATACGAATATCACAGGCCATGGAAATTTCGCATCCACCGCCTAAAGCAAATCCGTTTACGGCAGCAATTGTAACCTGACGCATATTTTGTAATTTAAAGAAAGGAACAGCTGCTTTCATACCAAAAGTTCTGGCATCAGCGGCTGTGAAATTAACCATTTCAGAAATATCGGCACCAGCAACAAAAGATTTTTCGCCGCCACCTGTCAAAATAATAACTTTAATATCACTTCTCGCTTCAATTTCAGTTAAGACTTCTGTTAATTCTTCTAAAGTTTCTGAATTTAATGCGTTCAATGCCTGTGGTCTGTCAATTGTAAGTACAGCAATCGCATTTTCAACTTCTAACTTCAAATTGTTCATTGGTAATCCTCCTAAATAATGGTGTGCAATAATTTGACCAAATATAATGATACTTTATAACTTTGATAAAGATTTGTCAATCCCTAACGTTACTTTTTTAACAATATTTTTAGAAGAAAATATGCTATACTTTGCAATAGAATCAGTAGAAATCTATAAGCGAAACAGAAAGGAAACGATAAATTTATGATAGAAGAATTTGAATTAAATAAAATCATTTCACCCTTATTGGAATGGTTTTATAAAAATAAAAGAGTCCTGCCCTGGCGCGAAAATCCATCTCCGTATCGTGTCTGGATTTCTGAAATTATGTTACAGCAAACAAGAGTAGAAGCAGTAAAACCATATTTTGAACGTTTTATGGCACAGGTGCCTGGTATAAAAGAATTGTCAAAAATACCGGAAGAAAAACTTTTGAAATTATGGGAAGGTCTTGGGTATTATAACCGTGCCAGAAATTTAAAGGAAGCTGCAATTCAGATGATGGATCACTACGATGGAAACCTGCCAGATGATTATAATGAACTGCTAAAATTAAAAGGGATTGGACACTATACAGCAGGTGCGATTGCATCGATTGCATATCAGATTCCGGTACCAGCAGTAGATGGAAACGTATTGCGTGTGATTTCAAGATTAACAGAAGATGACCGTGACATTTTAAAACAATCTGTAAAAGAAAATTATGAAAAGCACCTTCTTGAGATTATTCCGTTACAGAAAGCGGGTGATTTTAATCAGGCACTGATGGAACTTGGTGCAACGGTCTGTGTACCCAATGGAGAACCATTATGCAATCAGTGTCCATGGGAAAATCTGTGCCTGGCAAAAAAACATGGTACGTGGCAAAAACTCCCCGTCAAAGCGAAAGCAAAACCCAGAAGAATTGAGGAAAAAACAATTTTGATTATTCGAGATGGAGAGCGGATTGTTTTAGAAAAACGTTCTGCAAAAGGGCTTTTGGCAGGGCTGTATGAATTCCCAAATGAAGAGGGGTTTTTAACAGAAAATGAAGTGATAGAAATGGTGAAAAAGAAACATCTGGTTCCGATATATGTAAAGAAATTAGAAGAAGCAAAACATATTTTTTCTCATGTGGAATGGCATATGAAAGGCTATATGGTAAAGGTATCTCAATTAGAATTAAATGAGTCGAAAAGTCTTTTTGTAGAAATAGAAGATGCTAAAAAAAATTATCCTATTCCGTCCGCATTTGCTAAATATACAAAATATATGAACCTGATTGTAGGAAAAGAAGGAATTGAAGAATCGCTAAAGGAATAAAAGATTTATAGGTAATTGCGAAACAATGTAAAGTACTTGATATATTAGGTGAATTAACCAAAAGAATGGCGATTGGCCACTGCATTCGGAGCCTTCTTTTGGTAATATTCACTTTAAAAATTCATTCAAAATGAGTTTCGCAATTGCCTAAAATAAAAGATTTATACAAAAGAGGAGGCTGATGCATTTGCACCAGCCTAAAATGAAAAAGATTTTATGTTATCGAAAATTCGTAGTTTTTGGGAGGAACCTTGCATATAATATGCAAGGTCTATGAAAAAGTATAAATGATATCTTATCATTTGGCTTTTTAACTATAAATTTAGTATATAATTGAATTATGAAGAGTGTGTGTTTAGAATATTAGATTTTTGTAAATAAAATATGAACAAATTGAACGGTTATTAGCAAGAATTTAAGCAAAAGTAGTAAAGTATTCAAAAAATTCTAAGAAAAAATTCGTTGGTTTTATGGAAAGAAACGTGTATAATATTACGTATGCAAAATGAGCGAATATAGAACTAAGGAGTGAAAAAATGAAAGTATTATCAATAGCAGTACCTTGCTATAATTCACAGGATTATATGGAAAACTGCATCGAATCTTTATTAAAAGGAGGAGAGGATGTAGAAATTGTAATTGTTGATGATGGTTCAAAAGACTCAACCTCTGAGATAGCCGATGCTTATGCAAAGCGTTATCCAGGAATAATTAAATCAATACATCAGGAAAATGGAGGACACGGAGAGGCAGTAAACACAGGTTTAAAAAATGCCACAGGTGTCTTTTTTAAAGTAGTAGACAGTGATGACTGGGTAGAGGAAGAAGCTTATCATAAGATATTATCAACGTTAAAAGAAATTTTAGCGGGTGATACAACCTTAGATATGATGATTAGTAACTTTGTATATGAAAAGCAGGGAGTGAAACATAAAAAGGTAATGCGTTACAGCATTCAGTTCCCACAGGATAGAATTTTTTCGTGGGATGAAGCAAAGTATTTAATCAAAGGAAAATATTTGCTGATGCATTCTGTGATTTATCGTACAAAACTACTGGTAGAATGTGGATTAGAACTTCCAAAACACACATTCTATGTGGATAACATTTTTGTATATAAGCCTCTTCCAAGTGTGAAGACAATGTATTATCTGGATGTGGATTTTTATCGTTATTTTATTGGACGGGCAGATCAGTCCGTGAATGAAAAAGTTATGATTAGTCGTATTGACCAGCAGATTAAAGTAAATAAAATCATGATTGATTCATTTGATTTATGGAAAATTCCAAATAAAAAATTGAGAAATTATATGTTTAATTATTTGGAAATTATTACGGTAATCTCAACAATTATGTGCATAAGATCAGGAACAGACCAGAATTTGGCCAAGAAACGTGAATTATGGGGATATATGAAGAAAAAAGATATTCGTCTTTTTCATAGAATGAGAAGAGGAATATTAGGACAATCGTTTAATTTACCAGGAAGTGGTGGAAGAAAAATTTCAATCGCAGCATATAAGATTACACAAAAGGTAGTTGGATTTAATTAGTGCATAAATAAAATATGTGGATAAATATATAGAAAAAGCATGTCATTTCTAATTTAGAAAGGCATGCTTTTACTAGTATGGAATATTATAAGTCTAGATTCATGGCATTTAATAATTCTGTGCGCATATGGTAGAGCTTATCGGACAAGTCGACGTAGATGTGGGATGGATTAACAAAACGTTTTGTCTCATCCCAGAGTGTTTCTTTTTCTTTGTTGCAAATGGATTGAATTTCCATAACGCTAGGCGTTTTATAAATACATTTTCCATCTTTAAACACGGGAACTAAAAGTTCTTTTAATGTATAACTTCCTCCAGAAACTTTTGTCTTTTTCCAAGGTTCATTTGGATCAAATAATTTCATGTCTTTTGATTCATCGAAAGTTTCTTCCGCAAGAGAAATTAAATCAGCACGAATTTTTCCAGTGGTTTTATCATAGATTCGATAAATGATTTTATTTCCAGGATTCGTTATTTTCTCTGTATTTTCAGAAATCTTGATTTTGGGAATAAAGTTTCCGGATTTATCCTGTATAGCAGCCATTTTATAAACACCGCCAAAGGCTGGATTGTCTTTTGAGGTAATAAGATTTGTTCCAACACCCCAGGACGTGATTTTTGCACCCTGAATCTTTAAGCTTTCTATCAGATATTCATCCAGATCATTTGATGCAGAAATAACAGCATCTGTAAATCCAGCTTCATCAAGCATATACCTTACTTTTTTGGATAAATAAGCAAGATCACCGCTATCAAGGCGAACACCATAATTTTTAAGTTCAACTCCAGCTTCTCTCATTTCACGAAATACACGGATTGCGTTTGGAACACCGGACTTTAGGGTGTCATATGTGTCTACCAGTAAAGTACACGCAGTTGGGTAGATGTTGGAATAGTTTTTAAAAGCAGTATATTCATCTGGAAAACTCATAATCCAGCTATGCGCGTGTGTACCTAAAACAGGAACATCAAACATTTGTCCGGCCAAAACATCGGAAGTACCTTTACATCCACCAATTACGGCAGCTCTTGCACCATATATTCCAGAATCAGGACCTTGTGCACGGCGAAGACCAAACTCCATAACGGCATCATTTTGAGCAGCATGGCAGACCCGTGCTGCCTTTGTTGCAATCAGACTTTGATGATTTACAATATTCAAAATAGCTGTTTCGACTAATTGAGCTTCCATAATAGGAGCAACTACCTTGATAAGTGGTTCTCTCGGAAAAATAATCGTTCCTTCTGGAATAGCATAAAGATCTCCTGTAAAGTGGAAATTTCTCAAATATTCTAAAAAATCTTCATCGAAAAGCTTAAGACCTCTTAAGTAAGCGATATCCTCATCTGAAAAATGTAAATTATTAATATAATCAATAACCTGTTCAAGACCTGCACAGATAGAGAATCCCCCATCGCAAGGATTTTTGCGGTAAAAGGCATCAAAAACGACAATTTCTCGGTTATTAGTTTTAAAGTAACCTTGCATCATTGTAATTTCGTATAGATCTGTCAATAATGTCAAATTTAATGTACTCATAACATAATTTGCATGCTTGGCACATGCACTCCTTTCTTTCATAAGCATGAAAGCTTTTATTTGTTATAATAGGAAGTATATAAAGTGTGATTTCTATTATTTAAAGCGAATTATAGCATATATTTTCTCTTTTTTGAAGAAAATATATAAGAAAAATTTGTGCACAGCCGAAAAAAATGGAATTATTTAGAAAATTAAAAAATATCATTGTTTCAAAATTAGACCTTTGCTATAATGAAAAAGTATACGATAATATAATTATAAATGAAAAATCTGGAGGATCAAAAATGAGTGAAGAAAATTTCGAGAGCAATACACCATTGCCAAATGATACAGGAGCAAAAAAGCCGAATGATATAATACAACCAGAACAACCAGAAAATAATATTGATCAGCCAAATTATAGTAACCAGGCAGATTATAACAATGGGCAACCAAACTATGGAAACCAGGCAGATTATAACAATGGCCAGCTAAATCATGGAAATCAGGCAGATTATAACAATGGGCAGCCAAATTATAGTAACCAGGCGGATTATAACAATGGTCAGCCAAATTATGGAAACCAGGCAGATTATAACAATGGTCAGCCAAACTATGGAAACCAGGCAGGTTATAACAATGGTCAACCAAACTATGGAAACCAGGCAGATTATAATAATGGTCAGCCAAACTATGGAAACCAGGCAGGTTATAACAATGGTCAGCCAAATTATCCAAATGGACAGGTTGTGCAGCCAGTAAAAAAAAGCAGTGAAAATGGATTTGGAATTGCCGCATTGGTATTAGGAATTGTCTCATTTATACTTTTTTGCACCTGCATCAATTTACCACTTGCAATTGTAGGAATTGTTTTGGGTATCATTCAATTAACCAAAGGCAAAAATAAAGCACCTGCTATTATTGGCATCGTGTTATCTGCGGTATCTATCATTGCATTCCTTGTATTTTGGATTATGGTTGGATCAGGCGATTCAACTTTTCAGAAAGATTTCCAGAAAGGCCTTGAAAAAGGATACGAAGGATATCAGGAAGCACCAATACATGATTTAGATGAAAGTTATTTTTCCTAACGCAGAAGCTTAAAATAGAGAAATATCTTGACAAAGCAGGAATTTTAGATTTATACTTTTTTCAGTATTTTTATATGTAAAAGCAATGACGAAGACAGTAAGATATTAAGAGAAAGTCAAAGCGAGCCGGGATGGTGAGAGCCGGTATGAGTATCTGATATGCTGAATATCACTTCTAAGCTTCAGGCTGAACAATAAACGAAGTAAGCCCTGACGGATATGTTCCACCGTTAAATGGAACCGTGTATGCAAGGAGAAACCTTAAGTACAGTGTAACAGGTGGTTTATGAGCAGCTCTTTTTCCTATTACAGGGAAAGGAGCTTTTTTTAAAATAGAAACAGGAGGAATTCGCATGTATAAAAAAGTTTCGCCAAACACAAATTTTGTTGAAAAAGAAAAAGAAACAGAAAAATTTTGGGAAGAAAATCATATTTTCCAGAAAAGCATGGAAAATAGAAAAGAAGGACCAACCTATACTTTTTACGATGGGCCTCCAACTGCAAATGGAAAGCCTCATATCGGACATGTATTAACGCGTGTCATAAAAGATATGATTCCAAGATATCAGACTATGAAAGGCAATTATGTACCACGTAAAGCAGGATGGGATACCCATGGTCTGCCAGTAGAACTTGAAGTGGAAAAAATGCTTGGACTTGATGGAAAAGAACAGATTGAACAATATGGAATGGATTCATTTATACAACAATGTAAAGAATCTGTTTGGAAATATAAAGGAATGTGGGAAGATTTCTCAAGCACAGTTGGATTTTGGGCAGATATGGAAAACCCTTATGTCACATATGATGATAATTTCATAGAGTCAGAATGGTGGGCACTAAAAAAAATCTGGGACAAAAAACTCTTATATAAAGGATTTAAAATTGTACCATATTGTCCAAGATGCGGGACTCCGCTTTCTTCCCATGAAGTAGCACAAGGATATAAAGCAGTGAAAGAAAAATCTGCAATTGTACGTTTTAAAACAGTAGGAGAAGAGAATACGTACTTTCTTGCATGGACAACAACACCTTGGACATTGCCATCAAACGTTGCACTTTGCGTAAATCCAGAAGAGACTTATGTGAAAGTAAAGGCAGGGGATGGACATGTATATTACATGGCAGAGGCACTTTTAGATAATGTATTGGGAAAATTCGCAGATGAAGAAAATGGTGTAAAAGCATATGAAGTACTAAAAACTTATAAAGGAATAGATCTGGAAAGAAAAGAGTATGAACCTTTATATGAATGTACAAAAATTTCATGTGAAAAACAAAAGAAAAAAGGACATTACATTACCTGTGATTCTTATGTAACAATGTCAGATGGTACAGGTATCGTACATATTGCCCCTGCATTTGGTGAAGATGATGCAAAAGTAGGACGCAAATATGATCTTCCATTTGTCCAGTTTGTAAATGGCAAAGGTGAGCTGACACAGGAAACTCCCTATGCAGGAGTCTTTGTAAAAAAAGCAGATCCAATGGTATTAAAAGATTTATCTGAACAAGGTCTGTTATTTGATGCACCTAAATTCGAACATGATTATCCATTTTGCTGGAGATGCGATACGCCACTTATTTATTATGCAAGAGAATCCTGGTTCATTAAAATGACAGAAGTAAAAGATGATCTTGTGCGTAATAATAGCACCGTAAACTGGATTCCAGAATCCATAGGAAAAGGCAGATTTGGTGACTGGCTTGAAAATATTCAGGATTGGGGAATTTCCAGAAACCGTTATTGGGGAACTCCTTTAAATGTATGGGAATGTGAGTGCGGACATCAGGAAGCAATCGGAAGCCGTCAGGAATTATTTGAAAGAAGTGGAAATGAAAGCGCAAAAACGGTAGAACTTCACAGACCATATATTGATGAATTTACCATGAAATGTCCGGATTGTGGAAAAGAAATGCACAGAGTACCAGAGGTAATTGATTGCTGGTTCGATTCAGGAGCTATGCCTTTTGCACAGCATCATTATCCATTTGAAAATAAAGAATTGTTTGAACAGCAGTTTCCAGCACAGTTTATTTCAGAGGCAGTGGATCAGACACGAGGATGGTTCTACTCTTTAATGGCAGAGTCTACAATACTATTTAACAAAGCCCCATATGAAAATGTTATTGTGCTAGGACATGTACAGGATGAAAATGGACAAAAGATGAGTAAGTCCAAAGGAAATGCAGTAGATCCATTTGATGCATTAAATAAACATGGCGCAGATGCAATCCGCTGGTATTTCTACATCAACAGTGCTCCATGGTTACCAAACCGTTTTCATGATAAGGCCGTAACAGAAGGACAGCGTAAATTCTTAAGTACACTTTGGAATACGTATGCATTCTTTGTTTTATATGCCAACATTGATGAATTCGATGCAACAAAATATGAATTGGATTATGATAAGCTGTCCGTCATGGATAAATGGCTTTTGTCAAAATTAAATTCAGTAGTAGCAAATGTAGATAATTGCCTGTCAAATTATAAAATCCCAGAAGCAGCAAGAGCTATGGATGAATTTGTGGATGAAATGAGTAACTGGTATGTAAGAAGAAGCCGTGAACGGTTCTGGGCAAAAGGAATGGAACAGGATAAAATCAATGCATACATGACACTTTACACGGCACTTGTTACGATTTGCAAGATAGCAGCACCGATGGTACCTTTTATTACGGATGATATTTACCAAAACCTTGTAAGAAGTATTGATAAAAGTGCAGAAGAAAGTATTCATCTGTGTGACTTCCCAGTTGCAAAACAGGCATTTATAGATAAAGAACTTGAAAAAAACATGGATGAGTTACTAAAGGTAGTTGTGCTTGGACGTGCCTGCAGGAACACAGCAAATATCAAAAACCGTCAGCCAATTGGAACGATGTATGTAAAAGCTGGAAATACATTGCCTGAATTTTTCACAGAAATCATGGAAGAAGAACTGAATGTAAAATCAGTTGTTTACACAGATGATGTAAGCAGCTATACGACATATACATTCAAACCACAGCTTAGAACAGTTGGTCCAAAATATGGAAAATATCTTGGGAAAATCCAACAGGCACTTGCTGCGCTAAATGGCAATGAAGCATATGAACAGTTGAAAGCAGGTACTGGACTAAGATTGCCAGAAGTAAGTGATGAAGTAATCCTTTTGGAAGAGGATTTACTGATTACGATGACACAGATGGAAGGATACGTGACCGATTCGGATAATGGTATAACGGTTGTTTTAGACACAAATCTGACAAAAGAACTTTTAGAGGAAGGTTTTGTTCGAGAACTTATCAGCAAAATTCAGACGATGCGTAAAGAAGCAGGATTTGAAGTAATGGATAAAATCCGTGTATCTTATAAAGGAAATGAGAAAATTTCTGTTATATTTACTTCTTATGGAGATCAAATTAAATCAGAAGTTTTAGCAAATGAAATAATAGCAGGGCATTTAAGCGGATATGAGAAAACATGGGATATCAATGGTGAGTCAGTAGAGCTTTCCGTAGAAAAATTATAACTATAATTAAACATACAATTAACACAATAAAAAGATAAAATCATGCAAAAAGAAAGATATAGATAAAAGTATAATATACTTTTTGAAGTATCTTTCTTTTTTGAGTTAATTCATTTATAATAAAACCAAATAGCTTTAAATTGTTGAATAAAGGAGGAATTGAAATGTCACAGCGTGTTTTTGATAAAACGCAGTTTATAAGAAGCGTGAATGATAATGTCAAGAATTTATATAGAAAAACGCTAAAAAGCGCTTCTAAACAAGAAATATTTCAAGCAGTTTCTTATACAATAAAAGACATTATGATTGATCAGTGGATCGCAACACAATCATCTTTTAAAAAGCAGGATCCAAAGATTTTATATTACATGTCCATGGAATTTTTAATGGGGCGTGCATTGGGAAATAATTTAATAAATTTAACCTGTTATCATGAGGTAAAAGAAGTTTTAGAAGAATATGGATTTGATTTGAATGCAATTGAAGATGAGGAACCAGATCCAGCACTTGGAAATGGTGGATTGGGACGGTTGGCTGCTTGCTTTTTAGATTCACTTTCTACATTGGGATATGCCTCTTACGGCTGTGGAATTCGATACCGGTATGGTATGTTTCGTCAAAAAATTGAAAATGGATATCAGATAGAAGAACCAGATAACTGGTTGAAAAATGGATATCCATTCGAACTTCTAAGACCAGAATATGCATTTGAAGTTAAATTTGGAGGAACTGTTTATTCAAAAATAGATAAAAATGGAGTAACGCGTTTTGACCAAAAGGATTATCAATCCGTTATGGCAGTGCCTTATGATATGCCCATTGCAGGATATGGTAATAATATGGTAAATACTTTAATTATGTGGGATGCGCAACCCAAAGAAGTCTTTCAGCTGGATTCTTTTGATAAAGGAGATTATTACAAAGCAGTAGAACAGCAGAATATGGCAAAAAATTTAGTAGAAGTACTTTATCCGAATGATAACCATGTAGAGGGAAAAGAATTAAGACTAAAGCAGCAGTACTTTTTTGTCTCAGCCAGTATTCAAAGGGCACTTGCAAGATTTAAAAAGCACCATCCGGATATTAATATGCTTCCACAAAAAGTCACATTTCAGATGAATGATACACATCCAACGGTTACAGTTGCAGAACTTATGCGTATTTTAATTGATGAAGAAGGATTAGACTGGGAGGATGCATGGGATATCGTGACAAAGACCTGTGCATACACAAATCATACGATTATGTCAGAAGCGTTAGAAAAGTGGCCAGTTGAAATTTTCTCGAGACTATTGCCTAGAATCTACCAGATTATTGATGAAATCAACAGGAGGTTTTTACTTCGTGTAGAAGAAAAATGGCCAAATGACATAGCACGAAAAAATAAAATGTCGATTATTGCGGATAATCAGGTAAAAATGGCACATCTTGCCATTGTAGCAGGATATTCGGTAAATGGTGTTGCAAGGCTTCATACAGAAATTTTAAAACATCAGGAATTAAAAGAATTTTATGAGATGTTTCCAAAAAAATTCAATAATAAAACAAATGGAATTACACAGAGAAGATTTTTATTGCATGCAAATCCAAAGCTTGCTGAGTGGGTTACAAAACAAGTTGGCGATGAGTGGATTACGAATTTATCAAAAATAGAAGGAATCAAGGCGCTTGCAGAGGATGAAACTGCGCAAAAAGAATTTATGGAGATTAAATATCAAAATAAGGTAAGGCTGGCAGAATATATTCAAAATCATAATGGAGTAGAAATTGATCCTCATTCTGTATTTGATGTTCAGGCGAAAAGGCTGCATGAATATAAGAGACAATTATTAAACATTTTGCATGTGATGTATCTCTATAATCAGATAAAAGCGAATCCAAATATGCCAGCAGTACCTCAGACATTTATCTTTGGGGCAAAAGCAGCAGCGGGATATAAAATTGCTAAATCAACGATTAAATTAATCAATTCAGTTGCAGAGGTTATTAATAATGACAAATCCATTCAAAATAAGCTAAAAGTAATCTTTATTGAAGACTATAAAGTGTCCAATGCGGAAATAATTTTTGCAGCAGCAGATATTAGCGAACAAATATCAACAGCAAGTAAAGAAGCTTCCGGAACAGGAAACATGAAATTTATGTTAAATGGAGCATTGACGATAGGAACAATGGATGGAGCAAATGTAGAAATGGCAGAAGAAGTAGGAATGGACAATATTTTTATTTTCGGAATGTCCTCAAAAGAAGTAATTGAGCATGAAGAAAAAAGGGATTATAATCCAATGCAGATTTATCAGAATAACCAGGATATCCAAAAAGTTTTAAATCAACTGGTAGATGGAACGTATAGTAATGGAGACAGAGAACTATACCGTGAGCTGTATAATTCACTTCTGAATACAATTTCTACAAAAATCGCAGATACCTATTTTATATTAGCAGATTTTGAATCTTATGCCAGAACACACCAGCGTATTATAGAAGCTTATAAAGATCAACGAAAATGGGCAAAAAGTGCAATCTTAAACGTAGCACATTCCGGAAAATTTTCGTCAGACAGAACAATTCAGGAATATGTGGATGAAATCTGGCATCTGGATAAAGTGACAGTTGATATGTCTGAGGTGAGTGATATTATATAGAAAGAAAAAATATTTTTTATAATAAAATAAGATGAACTCCAGATAGTAAAAAGAGGAATTCATCTTATTTTTTTCGTAAACATTAAGTAGAAAATTTCTATATAATAGGCATATCAAAAATTATGTTAAAATGCAAAAGATTATGTAAGCGAATTTGATGAAGTTTGCGAAGTATCTGGAGTATCCGAAGAAGTGGTAGTATCATCGCCGTTTTTCCATTTATCAAATTTATCTAAAACAGCCTGATATGTTTGTTTGCTAATATCCGGTAAATCTTTTCCCCAGGATTTCGTGGCCTGATCATATCCTTTTTTGAAAGCATCTAAGAGATCATTGGCTTTTGAAACATCATTTCCAGATAACGCTTTTGCAAAATCAAGAATACGGTCCGAGGTTTTATCTACCCCCCAGTAACCATTTTGTGAAATATCTTCTTGTGCCTGCTTTTTGGCTGCTTCATCTACAGTGTAGTTTCCGCTTGCAAGAAATGACCATACATCGTCTGCTTTTGCCAAAGTTAACCCTTGGTTTTTCATCATTTGCTGAACAATGCTTTCTAACTGGGATTTCCGTTGTTCTAAGTCATCTTTCATTTTTGTTACAATAGCTGCATTTTCAGGAGATAAGGTAGATAAATATGATGATTCATAAATAACTCCATTATCGGAATCTGTAGCACTTGTGTCAGTTGATTTAGTGGATGTTGTATCACTGGAAGGAACTGGCTGTGCTTGTACTTTGGCATTTTCATAATTTGAAAGTGCATTTCTTATTGAACCTATGTCCATAATAACCCTCCTTGGCTATATAGAAAGAGTATCCGTACTCGTTAAATGGTTATATATTATATCGGAAAATTGTTCTAAAAGAATTAGGTCAGATTGACATTTTGGTAAAAAATGTTATGATGCGTATGTATACAAAATACAGGAGAAAAACAAAATGAAAGAATTACGTTTAAAGGCTTTTGCCAAAATAAATCTAGGTCTGGACGTGACAGGAAAAAGAGAAGATGGATATCATGAAGTTAAGATGATTATGCAGACCATAGGACTCTATGATCGAATCACACTGACGGAAATGAAAGAACCTGGAATCCAAATAAATACAAATTTGCCTTATCTTCCAGCAAATGAAAATAATTTAGCATATAAAGCAGCCCAAATTTTAATGGATGAATTTTCTATAAAAAAAGGTGTACAGATTGATATGAAAAAGCACATTCCAGTAGCGGCAGGAATGGCTGGGGGAAGTACAGATGCAGCAGCAGTTTTGCATGGAATAAACAGGATGTTTGGACTGAAACTAAGCAAGCAGGAATTAATGAAACGTGGGGTCAGCCTTGGGGCGGACGTACCTTACTGTATTTTAAGAAAAACAGCCCTGGCTGAAGGAATCGGAGAAGTTTTAACAAGCATTGACCCTATGCCAGATTGTTTCCTTTTAATTGCGAAGCCTCCAATCAGCGTTTCCACAAAAATTGTGTACGAAAATCTGATTTTAGATGATACAACAAAGCATCCGGATATGGATCGTTTACAATCGGATTTAAAACATCATGATTTGGATCAAATTGCACAACATATGGGAAATCTGCTTGAAACGGTAACAATATCAAGATATCCTGTCATAGAAGAAATAAAACAGGTAATGAAAGAAAATGGTGCGTTAAATGCAATGATGAGCGGAAGCGGTCCTACTGTTTTTGGTATTTTTACAAAAGAGGAGACTGCAAAAGAAGCTTGGGCAGAAATCAAAAAATCGAAATTAGCAAAACAGATTTATATTACCAAGCCATTTGTAAAAAGCAATCGAAAATAATAAAAAATAAATGAAAGAAATAGTAAGAAAGGAGAATGGGAAATGGTAGAAGACTTAGAATTGAACATGAATGCATATTTACCTTTACGTGATGTAGTTTTTAACACCTTACGTGAAGCAATTTTAAAAGGGGAATTAAAACCAGGAGAGAGGCTTATGGAATTACAACTTGCAGATAAGATGGGAGTAAGCCGTACGCCGATTCGTGAAGCAATCCGTATGCTAGAGCAGGAAGGACTTGCTGTAACAGTACCAAGAAAAGGTGCAGAAGTCGCTAAAATGACAGAAAAAGATATGACAGATGTTTTGGAAATTCGTGCGGCATTAGATGAGCTTGCGGTTGATCTTGCATGTGATTTTATGACTGAGGAGCAGTTAAAACAGTTGTATATCGCACAGGATGAGTTCGAAGAATCCATTCGAACGGGTGACGTAAAAAAAATAGCACAGGCAGATGTAGCATTTCATGATGCAATTTATAAAGCAACTAGAAATGAAAAGTTAATGACACTGCTTAGTAATTTACGTGAGCAGATGTATCGCTACAGAGTAGAATATTTAAAAGATGATAAAAGCTATCCAACGCTGATAAGTGAACATAAACAACTCGTAGAAGGAATTAAAAATTCACAAAAAGAGCTCGTGCATAGTGTAATGAAAAATCATGTATCTAATCAGGCAATTGCGGTACAGCATATTATTCGGGAACAGGAGTAGTATTAAGGAGTAAGAATGACAAAAGATGTAATTTTAAGTATTAGTGGATTGCAGTTTTTTGGAGAAGAAGATGCATCTCCAGTTAAAATTATTACAGCTGCAACTTATTATAATAAGCATGGCAAGCATTATTTGCTATACGATGAAGTATTAGAAGGTTTTCAAGATATTACGAAAAACATTATCAAGTTAAAAAATGACAGCCTTGATATATCGAAAAAAGGAATTGCAAATGTAGATATGCTTTTTGAGAAAAATAAACGAAATATAACCTATTATAATACACCTTATGGCAGTTTTTATATTGGGATACATGCAAGTAATATAAAGATGACAGAAACAGAAGATGATATAGACGTAGAAGTGGACTATGCATTAGAAATAAACCATGAACATGCAGCAGACTGCAAAATAAAAATGAATATTCATTCAAAGGAAGCAAAGAATTTTAAACTTTTATAAAAGAAAATCCGGAAATCACAATAGTCTATATGGTGATATTCCGGACTTCTTTTTATTTTTTTTGTTTTTTAAAACGGTCAAAAAATCCTTTTTTCTTTACTGGTGCTTCAATTGGACCACGAAGTCCTTTTACATCGGTAATATATAACCCACTAACGACAGCTTTTACTTCTTTTTTCACAGGTATACGGTCATAAACGGCGGCTTCACAAATAAAAGACATAACCTTTGGACCAACTTTTGCTTTTACGATTGGAAGTTTAGAGCGACGCATAAGTTTTGGAGTTTGTTCTAAAACAGTTGCGGGGAGACCAGCATCCTTCATACGAAGCTTTTTCTTATCGATGATTAACATCGTAACAGTTTGTGCAGCAGCAGCAATTTGAGCATCCTGCTCTTGTTTTCTTTTCTGAGCTCTTCGTCCTAAAAAATAAAGTACTACTAATGCTACTAAAAGTACTAAAGTAATAATTAGTAATACAATAGTAATTGTATTCACTATAAAATCCTCCCTATATCATCAGTATGGGTTATATTTTATCATTGATTATATGAAAAAGCAATAGAATGAAATTTTATTAATTTCCGATTAAACCTTTTATTTTCGCATATTTTGTGCTATCTTAGATAAATGTAGGGTCAAAAGATCACACACTCATGCAAAGGGGAATTTGGTGCGATGGATTGTGTGAAATGGGGTTTTTTGAAATAACACAGATGAAAGTCAATAGATATAGGAAAGGTAGAATTTATGAAAAACAAAACATTAGCAATTTTGTTATGCGCGGTCATGGTATTATCTTTGGGTGCATGCGGCAAAACAAACAACGATGCGAAAAGCAATAAAGTGTCAGGAACTAGTACAACAGAATCAACGGAATCAACAGAGCAGGTGAAAGACATTAAATATAATGCTTCTGATTATGTAACACTTGGAGACTATAAGAATATTACAGTTTCGTTAGACAAAACTTATGAAGTTACTGATAAGGACATTAGTGATTATGTGAATGATAATGTCATTGCGTCTTACCCATATTATGTAGATTCTACAAAGACAACGGTGGAAAATGGCGATGTAGCAAATATTGATTACGAAGGTCTGGTTGACGGAAAAGACTTTAGTGGTGGATCAGCAAAAAGTTATGATTTGCAGATTGGATCCAATTCTTTTATCACAGGATTTGAAACAGGTTTGATTGGTGCAACAGTCGGGAAAGAAGTTGATTTAAATTTAACATTCCCAACAGATTACTCTCAGAAAGATTTAGCAGGAAAAGCTGTTGTTTTTAAAGTCACAGTAAACTCTATTAAGCAAAAACAGGATATGTCTTATGATACACTAACAGATGATTATGTGAAATATTTATCGACTAAGGTTGGCGCTTCCTATGCAACAGTAGATGATTTGAAAAAAGATGTTACATCTTACATTCAACAGCAAAACGAAACTGATAAGCAAAAGGCTCTTAGAACAGCAACAATAAGTAAACTTCAGGAAGCATGTCCGGTTAAGAAACTTCCAGATGGCTTATTAGAACAGCAAATAAGCCAGTACTTAGCACAGTTCAAACAAAAAATTCCAAAAGGAACTACAATGGATGCATACCTTCAAAAAAATTATAATATTAAAGAAGATGCATTTAAAAAGCAAATTAATACAGAAATGAAAGATCAGGTTAAAACTCAGCTGATATTAGAAGCGATTGCAAAAGCAGAGAAGCTAAAATTTGATAAAGCGGGATTTGAGAAATATGTAACCAATATGAAAAGCAGCTATGGGTATAAAAAAGACAGCCAGCTTTATAAATCATATGGATCCACATCTGCTTCTGGAAAAACATATTTAGAAAAAGTTTATGTTTGTAATAAAGCTTTGAGTAAAGTTATGGATACAGAAAAAGTGGATACACAGGCAGCAGCTTCCACACAAGCCACAACGGAAAGTACTACTCAAGCGACTACTACAGGCAAGTAATACTGGAGGAAATGAAATGAAATCTACAAATATCAGAGAATTATATCGCAATCAGGCAGAGTATTTGAACCAGAAAATCACAATAAGTGGATGGATTAGAAGTATCCGCAATTCAAAAACATTTGGGTTTATTGTTGTAAATGATGGTACTTTTTTTGAACCTTTACAGATTGTATTCTCAGATACATTATCTAATTTTGATGAAATTCAAAAGTTAAATGTAGGAGCAGCCATTATCGTAAAAGGTAACCTGGCTCCGACACCGGATGCAAAGCAGCCATTTGAAATTCAGGCAGAAGAGGTATTGATTGAAGGAGCATCTGATTCAGATTATCCATTACAAAAGAAAAGGCATAGTTATGAATACTTAAGAACAATTTCACATTTAAGACCTCGTACAAATACATTTGAAGCAGTATTCCGTGTCCGTTCTTTGATAGCATATGCAATTCATAAGTTCTTCCAGGAAAGAGATTTCGTGTATGTTCATACTCCAATTATCACGGGCAGTGATGCAGAGGGCGCAGGAGAAATGTTTAAAGTTTCTACATTGGATTTTCATGATATGCCTAAAAATGAAGATGGAACTGTGGATTATGCAAGTGATTTTTTTGGAAAGCCAACGAATCTGACCGTAAGTGGGCAATTGAATGGTGAAACATATGCAATGGCATTTAAAAATATTTATACATTTGGTCCGACTTTTCGTGCGGAAAATTCCAACACAACAAGACATGCAGCTGAATTCTGGATGATTGAACCAGAAATTGCTTTTGCAGATTTGGAAGATGATATGATTTTGGCAGAAAATATGTTGAAATATGTGATTCGTTATGTGCTTGAAAACGCACCAGAAGAAATGAATTTCTTCAATTCATTTGTAGATAAAGGCCTTATTGAAAGATTGGAAAATGTTATCAATAATGATTTTGCAAAAATCACTTATACAGATGCCGTAAAATTATTGGAAAAACATAACGATAAATTTAATTACAAAGTTTCCTGGGGTGCTGATTTACAGACAGAGCATGAGCGTTACTTAACAGAAGAGATATACAAAAAGCCTGTATTTGTAACAGATTATCCAAAAGAAATCAAGGCATTTTATATGAAATTGAATGAAGATGGCAAGACAGTTGCAGCAGTAGATTGTCTGGTACCTGGGATTGGTGAAATCATTGGTGGAAGTCAGAGAGAAGAAGATTATGATAAGCTTATGGATAGAATCCATGAACTTGGATTAAACGAGAACGATTATGAATTCTATATGGATCTTCGCAAATATGGTTCCACAAGACATGCAGGTTTCGGGCTTGGATTTGAACGTTGTGTCATGTATTTAACTGGTATGTCAAATATCAGAGATGTAATTCCATTTCCACGTACTGTTGGAAATTGTGAACTATAAGAACTTATATTATAAAAAAGTTTTTGCATATGATGAAGATATGCAGAAACTTTTTTTTGTGCTACAATAGCCAAGAATAAAGTAATAACAAAGTAATAACAAAGATAGGAAGGAATTGTGCAAGTGAATATACTTACTGCTGAAAATATAACAAAAGCTTTTTCGGAAAGAGTGCTATTAGATGGAGTTTCTTTTTCTATGCAAGAAGGTGAAAAAATAGGAGTTATTGGAGTAAACGGAACTGGGAAATCAACTTTGCTAAAAATTCTGGCAAAATTAGAAGAGCCAGATGATGGAAATGTAATATGTGCGAATCATATTGTTATGCGTTACCTTCCGCAAAATCCGGTTTTTGAGGATGAAGCAACTGTTTTAGAAAGTGTTGTAGATGCTGCAAATGGAAAACAGCATACTATTTTTGCAGGTGATCCGTCCAAAGAAAAGCATAAAGAAGAACTATGGGATATAGAGAGCCAGGCAAAGATTTTCCTGACTAGATTGGGTATGCTTAATTTCACTCAAAAGACAGGTGAATTGTCAGGAGGGCAGAAAAAGCGACTCGCACTTGCAGCTATTTTGCTTTCACCCTGTGATATATTGCTTTTAGATGAACCAACAAACCATATTGACCATGAAATGGCAGACTGGCTGGAAGAATTTTTGAAATCCTTTAGAGGGGCAATTATCATGGTCACACATGACAGGTACTTTTTAGATAGTGTTTCGAATCGGATTGTGGAAATTGATAAAGGAAATCTTTATAGCTATAATACAAATTACACGGGATTTTTGGAAGCAAAAGCACAAAGAGAAGACATGGAAGTTGCAACAGAACGAAAGCGTCAGTCTGTATTGCGAAAAGAAATAGAGTGGATGATGCGTGGTGCAAGAGCTCGTTCTACAAAACAAAAAGCTCATATACAGCGATTCGAAGAAATATCTTCACAAAAAGGGATTTTAGAAGAAAAAACGCTTGAGTTAAATTCGATATCCACCAGAATGGGAAGAACGACAATTGAAATCGATCATGTCAGCAAAGGATATAACAATACGATTTTAATAAAGGATTTTACATATATTTTCTTGAAAAATGACAGAATTGGTTTCATCGGACATAATGGTTGTGGAAAAACAACATTAATGAAAATGATCGAAGGCAGGATAAAACCGGATTCAGGAGAAATTGTTACAGGACAGACGATAAAAATAGGATATTATTCACAGGAAATAGAGTCTGAAAAAAAAGCGGATATCGCATACATGGATCCAAATACCCGTGTGATTGATTATATTAAAAACACAGCTGAATTTGTAAGAACAAAAGATGGTTTAATATCAGCATCTGCAATGCTTGAGCGTTTTTTGTTTGACCCTTCTGAACAGTATGGTCTGATTGGAAAACTTTCTGGCGGGGAACGAAGAAGACTCAACTTGTTACGTGTTTTAATGGAGGCCCCCAATGTACTGATATTGGATGAACCAACAAATGATCTGGATATTGTTACGTTATCAATTTTGGAAGATTATATTGACAGTTATGATGGAATCGTAATTACTGTTTCGCATGACCGATACTTTTTAGACCGTATTGTAAAACGTATTTTTTCCTTTGAAGAAAACGGAAATATCAGGCAATACGAAGGCGGCTATACTCAATACGCTATGCGAAAAGAAATGGAAAAAGATACCAATGGTGGCACAAGTGATTTAAAAGGTACGGTTCAGAAAAAAAATAAGCAGTCGCAAGATGCAAGAGGACATGAGAAAAAGTTAAAGTTTACTTACAATGAACAAAAAGAATATGAAACGATTGAAGAAGATATTTCTAAACTTGAGATTAAAGTCGAAAGTCTGGAAAGTGAAAGCTTAAAATATAGCAGCGATTTTGTGAAGTTAAATGAATTAAGCAATGAGAAGGAAAAAATTGAAAAACAGTTAGAAGAGAAAATGGAACGCTGGGAATATTTAGAAGATCTGGCAAGCAGAATCAATCAATCCTGATTTCAAAATTTAGCAGTAAAACAGTATTGCAAGAAGCATGGAAAAATATTTGTATGCTAAAAAGTGCAAAAGAATAAAGAAAAAATGAAGAACTATATTGAAATTAGGAATCGACTTTCATATACTAAAAGAAGAATGATTGTCTGGGATATAAATAAAAATGAGATGATTGTAGACAAGGAGGACTTCATGGAAGAAAATAGTAATTCCTGCAGTAGTTCATCTACTTGCGAGAAAGATAATTGCTCAGGCTGTGCTTCGGCACAAAAAGAGAAAAAAAGTATGATAGAAAATGCAAATGCATTATCTTCGATAAAAAAAGTAATTGGAGTTGTTAGTGGAAAAGGCGGCGTTGGTAAATCTTTTGTTACAGCATCACTTGCATGTGAAATGCAAAAACAAGGATATAAAGTAGGCATTTTGGATGCAGACATTACAGGACCATCCATTCCTAAAATGTTTGGAGTACATGGAATGACAACTGGAAATCAGGATGGAATCCTTCCTGCAGTTTCTAAAAACGGTGTAAAAATGATGTCTATAAATCTTTTGGTGGAGGACGAAGAAGCACCAGTTGTATGGAGAGGACCAGTTATTGCAGGAGCAGTAAAACAATTCTGGACAGACGTAATCTGGGGGGAATTGGATTATCTTTTTGTAGATATGCCACCTGGAACTGGTGATGTTCCACTTACTGTTTTTCAGTCCTTACCGGTGGATGGAATAGTTGTAGTTACATCTCCGCAGGAGTTGGTACGAATGATTGTAAAAAAAGCATTTACAATGGCAGAAATGATGCATGTTCCAGTATTGGGAATTATAGAGAATTTTAGTTATTTGCAGTGCCCTGATTGTGGAAAACAAATTAAACTATTTGGAGAGAGCCATGTGGAAGATGTAGCAAAAGAGCTGAATATTCCGGTTTTGGCTAAACTTCCGATTATTCCGGATTCAGCGCAGGCAGCAGATGAGGGCAGATTCTATGAAGCAGATTTTGGAGCATTTGAAACTGCAAGAGAAACATTAGTTGAGCTATTTTAAATGTACATTTTAATAGAAACTTTAGTAAAGTCATTTTAACTGTATATTTAAAGAGAAACTCTGATAAAGGTATTCTAGAAGTAAACGTCAAGAGAAAGTTTGATAATTTTATTCTAAATGTAAACTAGTTACTTATTTTAAATGCCAGACTAAAAAAGACAGCATCCGAAAATTTCGGTATACTGTCTTTTTTTGAATCTGGTCATATTGTAAAAGAATATGTAAATTAATATTTTAAATATAAGGAATCTGTTCTTCTTTTTTCTTCTTTTCAACCTTTTCAAAAACAGGCATTGGAGCTCTTTTGTTAACACCCTTTGTATATAAGAATAAGCCAAGTAAAGGAAGTAATACTGCTAAAATAACCCAAATACAATTTAAAATAACAGAATGCTGGTTTCCAAAAAACAAAATCCCATTTGCAAAGGTAGCGAATAAATTATAAATTATATGAAGGCAAATCGAAAATATAAGAGAACCACCTTTTTCCCGGATATATCCAAAGAAAAGGCCGATAACAAATGCGTAACATCCCTGAATCATGTTCATGTGATAAAGACCAAAAAGCAACGCCTGTAAAATATTTGCAGCCCAGAAAGGAAGAGCTTTTTTTGCATATCCTAAAGTCAGTCCACGGAAAATGATTTCTTCATTGATGGGACCTAATAGAACTGCATAAATTGCAAGTCCGATACTTAGATGATCCATATTTAAAGAATTTTCCATATTTTCAAAAGTATGCATCCATTCAGGATTAACCATAGATACAAAATTCATGACATAAGTAGATACATACAAAAGTCCGGCAGAAAGAACGATAATACCAAGAACCATGAGTGGGTGCCAATAGGCAGAACGAAGAGATTTTTGTAAAGTATTACGTGGCCTTTCAAATTTTGAGATATACCAATAACCAAACAACAGGATAACCGTAGATGAAAATACCAGAAAAAATGCAGTATTAAACGGAACACTGCCTGTTATTTTGGAGACCTGGTTTAAAAGAGTCTGAAGATTAAAACCACTTTTTGAATTTGATTCCATAATGGAATAGGCAAACGTAAATACCACAAAAGGAATCATCAAAATAAGCTGAATACATAAAACAATGATAAAGGGCAGAATCGAGAAAAGAACCTGTCCGAGTTTTTTGAAAAAGTGCATATATTTCCTCCTGATTTTATAATTTATGTTCATAGTAATTGTGAAATATTGTTTGTAAGTGACCAAACAATTGAAAAGAATCCTACTTTATTTATATGAGCAGCAATCGAGAATATAAAATTATCTTATGCAAAATTATAGTAACAAAAAAGTATGTACAAAATAAGAACAAATATAACAAAAGTCCATATACAAAAGATAAAATGAACTGGTATATAGAGATAAGCACAAAATATATATCTACATATAAATGGATTATAGCAAGTTGTTAAAAAATATGCAATAAAGTAAAAAATGCTGCGTATCTTTTCCTTGAATTTTATGGAAAAGCTGTTATAATATCCATAATGCATGATTATACAAAAAACAATAAAATAATGAAAAAATATAAGAAACAGGAGAGATAGAAAAATGAAAGTAAAAAAATTAGTTCAGATTGCGGCATTAACAATGTCTGTTGCAATTCTTGCAATGGGATGCGGTTCAGTACCAGCGAATAAAGTTTTTTCTGCAAAAGATTTAAACGGGAAAAAAATTGGAGTTCAATTAGGAACAACAGGTGATATTTATGCAACAGATGAGGCAAAAAGTGATAAAGGAACAACGGTAGAGCGTTTTAATAAGGGCGCAGATGCAGTTCAGTCTTTAAAGCAGGGAAAAGTGGATTGCGTAATTATCGATGAACAGCCAGCAAAATCATTTGTTGCAAAAAACAGTGATTTACATATTTTAAGTGACCCTTTTAAGGAAGAAGATTATGCAATCTGTATAAAGAAGGGAAATGAAGATCTTAAAACCAAAATCAATAAAGCATTATCGGAAATAAAAGCAGATGGAACGATGGATAAAATAGTAAAAAATTATATTGGTGATACTACAAAAGGGAAAAGTCCTTATAAATCCCCCGCAGATGTTACCAGGTCAAATGGAAAATTAACGATGGCAACAAATGCTGCATTTGAACCATATGAATATTATGACGGAAATAAAGTAGTGGGTATTGATGTAGATATGGCTCAGGCTATTTGCGATAAACTTGGAATGACATTAAATGTTCAGGATATGGAATTCGATTCTATTATAACAGCAGTTGATTCAGGCAAGGCAGACATTGGAATTGCAGGGATGACGGTAACAAAAGACAGACTGAAAAATGTTGATTTTTCAGATTCCTATACAACAGCCAGTCAGGTTATCATTACAAGAAAGAAATAAGAGGATACATTATGTCTACATTTATTTCAGAAATATATGATAATTTTATCTCGGAAAATCGGTTTTTATATTTATTGCAAGGCTTGGGAAACACACTACTGATTTCCCTGTTTGCAGTTATAATAGGAACAACAATTGGTTTTTTGATTGCAGTTATCCGGGCTTCACATGATAAATCGGGTTCTTTTAAGGTTATAAATGCAATCTGTAAGCTGTATGTTACAATTATTCGTGGAACTCCTACCGTAATTCAGCTTATGATTATGTATTATGTTATTTTTTCGGCAGTCGATGCGAAAATTTTAGTGGCAGTTTTAGCGTTTGGTTTTAATTCAGCCGCCTATGTATCAGAGATTGTCCGCTCAGGTATCATGTCTGTAGATGAAGGACAATTTGAAGCAGGAAGAAGCCTCGGCCTAAATAGCAAACTGACCATGCGCTTTGTTATACTTCCACAGGCAATTAAAAATATTTTGCCAGCACTGGCAAATGAATTTATTGTATTAATTAAAGAAACCTCTGTAAGTGGATATGTAGGAATTATGGATTTAACACGTGGTGGAGATGTGATAAGAAGTATTACCTATGATGCGTTAGCACCTTTATTAGCGGTTGCTTTCATTTATCTGACTCTGGTAGTGATTTTAAGTGCAGGTGTACAAAAACTGGAGAGGAGATTAAGAAGCAATGAGCGTTAATATAGATAATGAAGTATTGATAGAAGTAAAAGATCTAAAAAAAGCATTTGGAAAGAACCTTGTGCTAAATGGGATTACGACCAGTATTCATAAAGGCGAAGTAGTTGCAATTATAGGGCCTTCCGGATGCGGAAAATCCACATTTTTACGTTCTTTAAACCTATTGGAAGAACCTACAGATGGAACCATTTTTTTCGAAGGAATTGATATTACTGATGTAAAAACAGATATTAACCGGCTGCGTCAGAAAATAGGAATGGTTTTCCAACAATTTAATTTATTTCCACACTATACTATTTTGGAGAATATAACGCTTGCTCCGATAAAACTTGGACTTATGACCAAAGAACAGGCAGAGAAAAAAGCGAAAGAACTATTAATTCGTGTTGGACTTCCAGATAAAGAAAATGCATATCCGCAAATGCTTTCTGGTGGTCAAAAGCAGCGTATTGCAATTGCAAGATCTTTGGCTATGAATCCTGATGTCATGCTATTTGATGAGCCAACATCTGCTCTGGATCCGGAAATGGTAAAAGAAGTACTGGAATTAATGCGAGAGCTAGCAAAAGAGGGTATGACCATGGTAGTGGTTACCCATGAGATGGGATTTGCAAAAGAAGTGGCATCCAGAGTCATGTTTATTCATGATGGCGTGATAAAGGAAGAAAATACACCAGAAGAATTTTTTGAGAATCCCAAAGATCAGCGTCTAAAGGACTTTCTGTCAAAGATTTTATAAATAGAAACGCACAAAGTGAAAACTAAAAATGGATATAGAGTTCTTATAATAAAAGCAGCATAAGTGAAAAGTTGACACCGAGCTGCTTTTTTTGTTATAGTAAGAACAAACAAAGAGTATGTAAAAGTTAACATAAAAATAAAGAGTATATAAGAAAATGTCTAACAATTCTGAAGACAAAATTGTACAAATGCACAAAAAAGTACATGAAAATGTATGATAAATTAACAAAAACAATAAAGAGTATTGACGAAATCATGTTCATACTGTACAATTTAATCATAATAAAAAAAGAACTACTTCAGATTGTTACTGATTATGCAGGCAAAACTGAATTGTACTCTCAAAACAGATTCTGAGGAATATTTGCTTGAGTATGGTTTGGTTTTTTTATTTTCTGGAAAGAATGAGTTGACATGAAAATCAAAAAAATAATTAATAACAATGTGGTATCTACATTGGATGATTTTGATAATGAACTGGTTGTTATGGGCAGAGGAATTGGTTTTCAGAAGCATGATGGGGATGAAATTGACAAAAGCAGAGTGGAAAAATATTTTTCGATGTCCAATGTCAATGCTTCCCAGTTTGAAAAACTGGTAAAAGAGATTCCATATGAAATGATTAAAGTTGCAGATGAAATTATTTCATATGCAAAAAGGCAGTTACACAGAGAACTTAATAAGAATGTTTATATTACCGTTACAGACCATTTGAATTTTGCAATTGAACGACATAAAAATAATATTTCGTTTCAAAATGATTTGCTTTGGGAAATCAAACGTTTTTACCAGAAAGAATATCAGATTGGTTGTAAAGCGCTTGAAATTATAAAAGAACAATTAGGAATTGAACTATTAGAAGATGAAGCTGGATTTTTTGCATTACATATTGTAAATGCTGAAATGAACAGTGAGATGCAAAAATCAATTAAAGTTCCAGGAATCATCAAAGATGTAGTGAGCATTGTGAAGTATTATTACAACCTTGAGGTTGATGAAAATACATTAGCCTATGAAAGATTTATAACACATATTAAATTTTTCATTCAAAGAGCGGTTAAAAATGAAATGTATCCGCCTGAAGATGGAGAATTTTGCAAAATTGTTTTTGAGAAATACCAGAAGGCATATAGTTGCGCCCAAAGAATACGAGAGTATATCTGGATAAAATTAAACTACGAGGTACCAGATGCGGAGATGATGTATTTGACAATACATATCGAACGTGTTTTTGGTAATTGATGGGGTTGTTACGTTTAAGTCGGCAAAACCCGGATGACAGAATTGGTTCGTTCTGTTGTCCGGGTTTTTCTTTTACAATTGAATAAAATGTGGATGCGCATTTTAGATAAATTTCTTAACTAAGAGGAGGAACTTATATGGCAAGTAAGTATGATGGATTAGCAAGAATTATAATCCAAAACGTAGGTGGAAGAGAAAATATTTTGGGACTCACCCACTGTATCACAAGACTTCGTTTTAAATTAAAAGACGAATCTAAGGCAAATACAGACGTGTTAAAAGCAACAGATGGTATTGTTACCGTAATTCAGTCAGGCGGACAGTATCAGGTAGTAATCGGAAATCATGTACCAGATGTTTATGATGTAGTGTGTGAACATGCGCATATCTCAGGAGAGTCTTCTGATGATGAAGGCGATGGAAAGAAAATGAGCATTGGAGCAAGCTTAATTGATATCATTTCTGGTATCTTTGCACCAACACTTGGTGTACTTGCTGCTTCTGGTATTATCAAAGGGCTCCTGGCACTTTGGGCATTCGCTGCCACAAAAACACTTGGAATAGATGTTACTACGAGTGGTGCATATATGATTTGGTATTCTGTTGGAGATGGTTTTTTCTATTTCCTCCCAATCGTATTAGGCTATACAGCAGCAAAGAAGTTTAAATGTAATGAATTTATAGGTATGGCGCTTGGTGTTGCATTAGTATACCCTAGTATGGTGAATATTGGTACGACGCATAAGTTGATTGGTTCACTGTTTGCAAAAACAGCATTTCAGATGGATTGGCATACAACATTTTTTGGTATTCCGGTAATTATGCCATCCAGTGGATATACTTCATCTGTAGTACCAATTGTACTTGCGGTAGCATGTGCAGCATGGTTGGAAAAGAGACTGAAAAAAGTAATACCAGATGTTGTGAAGACCTTTATTGTTCCAGTGTGCGTACTTGCAATTATGGTTCCAGCAACATACCTGTTAGTAGGACCAATTGCAACAGTTTTAAGTAATTTAGTTGGATTCGTATTTAAAGGGCTGTTTGGAATCCCTGTAGTTGGTGGTTTAATAGCTGGTATCGCACTTGGTGCTGTATGGCAGATACTTGTTATCTTTGGCTTACACTGGGGCGTTGTACCTCTTGCAATGATTAACCTTTCAAATTTAGGATATGATTATGTATTGGCACCAGTTTTTGCAGCTTCATTTGCTCAGTCTATGGTAGTATTAGCAATTATCATTAAGACAAAAAATCAAAAATTGCGTAATATAGCAATTCCTGCATTTATTTCAGGTATATTTGGAGTAACAGAACCTTGTATCTATGGTGTTACGTTACCAAAGAAAAAACCATTTGTTATATCCTGTATTGCGGCGGCCGTTGGTGGTGGTATCATAGGATTTGCAGGATGTAAAGGATATATGTTTGGAGGACTTGGATTATTTGGATTACCAAACTATATTAATCCAAAAACACAAAGTGTATATAGTTTGATCTGGATACTGGTTGGTCTTGTTGCAGCAATGACAGTAGCATTTGTTTTAACAATGATTACATACAAAGATGATGAACCAGTGAAAGTAGAGAAAAAAGACACAAAAATAGAAGTAAAAAATGAAACAGTTTATGCTCCTTTAAACGGAGAAGTTCTTCCTTTAAGCGAAGTTGAAGATGAAGCATTTGCTTCTGGTGTATTAGGCTCAGGACTTGCGATTTTACCATCGGAAGGAAAATTATATGCTCCATGTGATGGAACAATTACCACCTTTTTCCCAACAGGCCATGCAGTAGGTATTTTGACAGCAAATGGCGCAGAATTACTCATTCATATTGGAATGGATACTGTTAAATTAAATGGCGATGGATTTACCAAAAAAGTAGAGCAGGGTGATACAGTGAAAAAAGGTCAGTTGTTGCTTGAATTTGATATTCAAAAAATCAAAGCAGCAGGATTGTCACTTACAACACCAATTGTTGTAACAAATACAGACAATTATGCGGATGTAATTCCAACCGATGCAAAAGTCACAAAAGTTGGAGAGACTTTGATCACTTTAATTTAATGAAATTTTAATACAGCCAGCGGCAAAACATAAGTTTTGCCGCTTAGGCTGATAATTTTTATATTTCTGAAAGGAGTTATGCTTATGCAAAAATTAAGACCAGATTTTTTGTGGGGTGGTGCCACAGCAGCAAATCAGTTTGAAGGGGCATGGAATTTAGATGGCAAAGGTGCTTCGGTATCGGATATGTGTACAAATGGTTCTCATACAAGCCCGAAACGTATTACACCGCAATTTGAAGAGAATACATTATATCCTAGTCGTGAAGCAATCGATTTTTATCATCATTATAAAGAAGATATAGCTCTGTTTGCAGAAATGGGATTTAAGACATTTCGATTATCCATTGCATGGACACGTATTTTCCCTACAGGAGTGGAAAAAGAACCAAATGAGGCAGGACTTCAGTTTTATGAAAATGTCTTTAATGAATGTAAAAAGCATGGAATAGAACCACTTGTAACCATTTCCCACTATGAAATGCCATATGCGTTAGTAGATAAATGCAATGGATGGGAAGGCAGAGAATGTATTGAATATTTCATGAATTACTGTCAGGTATTATTTGAAAGATATAAGGATAAAGTAAAATACTGGTTAACATTTAATGAGATAAACGCAGGGACCATGCCTATGGGAAGTGCACTCTCTTTAGGAACAATCAAAGGATATGAAGGACCAATTACAGAAGTACCAGATAAACCACAGGAAAGATTCCAGGGATTACATCATCAGCTGGTAGCAAGTGCAAAAGCCGTAAAATATGCACATGATAAGTATCCACAATTTAAAATGGGAAATATGATTTGCTTTATTACAATGTATCCATATACATGCAATCCAGATGATATATTAGAAGCACAGCAGCAGATGAAAATTATGAATTGGTTTTGCTCTGATGTGCAGGTGCGTGGAGAGTATCCATATTACATGGAGAGATTCTTTGAAGAAAAGGGAATTTCTGTTAAAATGGAAGCAGAAGATAAAGAAATTTTAAAAGAAGGCTGTGTAGACTTCTATACATTTAGCTATTATATGAGCAACTGTGTTGCAAAAAATCCGGATAAAGACAAAACCAGCGGAAACTTAATGGGTGGATTGAAAAATCCATACCTGTATGCAAGTGACTGGGGGTGGCAGATTGATCCAAAAGGATTAAGATACACCTTAAATGAGATATATGCACGTTATCAGATTCCGATAATGGTTGTAGAAAATGGACTAGGAGCGTATGATAAAATAGAAGAAGATGGAAGTATAAATGATGATTACAGAATCTCTTATCTAAGAGAACACATCCGTCAGATGGAAGAAGCTGTTGCAGACGGAGTAGACTTGATGGGATATACGCCTTGGGGATGTATTGATTTAGTTAGTGCTTCTACAGGAGAAATGGCGAAAAGATATGGTTTTATCTATGTAGAAAAATACGATGATGGAACAGGTACTTTAGCAAGAAGAAGGAAAAAGTCGTTTGACTGGTATAAAAACGTTATTGCCACCAATGGTGAAAATATATAGTAAAAAAATCAAACAGAATAGAAAGGAAGTAAAAATTATGAAAACATTTACTTACACAATCAAAGATGCATTAGGAATCCATGCAAGACCAGCAGGAGTTTTAGCAAAAGAAGCAAAACCATTTGCAAGTACAATCACAGTAGCAGCAGCCGGTAAAAGCGCAGATGCAAAAAGAATTATGGCAGTTATGGCACTTGGAATTAAACAGGGTGTGCAGGTTACAGTAACAGCTGACGGTGCAGATGAAACAGATGCAATCGCAGCAATGGAAAAAATATTTAAAGAAAATCTGTAATATTTTGGCTTAGCCAAAGAACAGATAAGATCAGAAAGGAATCTCCATATGGAACAATACAGTGGAAAAAAAATATTCAGCGGGGTAGCAATTGGAAAAATATTCTGTTATGAAAAAGAACAGAATATGGTAGTGAGAAGAAAAGTAACAGATGTAGAGGCCGAAATTGCACGATATGAAGAAGCTAAGAAAGAGGCAGTATCACAGCTTCAGGAACTTTATAAAAAAGCGATTAAAGATGTTGGGGAAGTTAATGCGCAGATTTTTGAAGTACATTCGATGATGCTAGAAGACGGTGACTATAACGATTCTGTATATAATTTAATTCGTAGTCAGGAAATAAATGCAGAATATGCTGTTGCAACAACCGGTGATAATTTTGCGGAAATGTTTGCAAATATGGAAGATGATTACATGAAAGCAAGATCAGCTGATCTTAAGGATATTTCTGAACGCGTTATTGCAATCTTAAGCGGTGCAGTAACAGGAGAAGCAATGTCTGATGAACCTGTTATTATCGTAGCAGAAGATCTTGCTCCAAGTGAAACAGTTCAGATGGATAAGGAAAAACTTCTTGCATTTGTTACAAGGCTTGGTTCCGCAAATTCCCATACAGCCATTTTAGCAAGAACTATGAATATTCCTGCTCTTATTGATGTAGATATTAAAAAAGAATGGAACGGGAAAATGGGTATCGTTGATGGATACTCAGGAAAAATTATTATAGATCCAGATGAAGCTACGGTAGAAGAATTCAAGAAAAAACAAAGAGAAGATATTGAAAAAAGAGAGTTACTTTCAAGTTTAAAAGGAAAAGAAAATATCACAAAAAGCGGGCAGAAAATCAATGTTTATGCAAACATTGGAAATACATCTGATCTTGCAGCAGTATTGCAAAATGATGCAAGCGGTATAGGCTTATTCCGCAGTGAATTTATATACCTTGAGAAAAGTGATTTTCCAACAGAAGAAGAACAGTTTCAGGTATACAAACAAGTAGCGGAAACGATGGCAGGCAAGAAAGTTATCATCCGTACTTTGGATATCGGAGCTGATAAACAGGTTGATTATTTTCACCTGGATAAAGAAGAAAACCCAGCATTAGGCTATCGTGCAATTCGTATTTGCTTAACTCAGACAGATATTTTTAAAACTCAGCTTCGCGCACTTTACCGTGCAAGCTATTATGGCAACATTTCCATTATGTATCCTATGATTATTTCTGTAGAAGAAGTACGTAGAATCAAAGAAATTGTGGAAGAAGTGAAACAGGAGTTAAAATCAGAAAATATACCATTTAGTGAAGTAGAACAGGGAATTATGATAGAAACTCCAGCAGCAGCTATAATCAGTGATGAACTTGCAAAAGAAGTACAGTTCTTTAGTATTGGTACAAATGATTTGACACAGTATACGCTTGCGATTGACCGTCAGAATGCAAAACTTGATATGTTTTATAACTCTCATCATGAAGCTGTATTGCGTTTGATTAAATTAGTAGTAGATAACGCTCATAAAGAAGGAATCTGGGCAGGAATCTGTGGCGAACTTGGAGCAGATACCACATTAACACAAAGATTTCTTGAAATGGGATTAGATGAATTGTCCGTATCTCCTACATTTGTTTTACCAGTTCGTAAAGCAGTTCGTGAAACAAACTAAAAAAGGATGAATCTTGTGAATCAAAAAATTATTTTTTTGGACATAGATGGCACTCTGGTTGATTTTGACATGCAAATGCCAAGATCAACCAGTCTTGCTTTAAAAAAGGCAAAAGAGAATGGACATAAGATAGCTCTTTGCACAGGCCGATCGGTGCTCGATATCTATCCCTGGTTATTAGACTTTGGATTTGATGGAATCGTAGCTTCCGCAGGAGCCTATATTGAAAACGATGGGAAACTGGTGTTTCATCATACGTTAAATAATGAAAAACTAAAAACACTGTCTGAAATATTATCAAATCACAAGGCAACATATATGTTTCAGGGAAAAGAAGGAAAATATATAGACCTGCATAATGCAAAACGTCTGCTTGAGTTTGCACGAGAACATGGATTTGATGATGAGACAATGGCAGAAGGGGTACAGATTACAAAAGAACCTTATGCAAAAAAAATGCTGGAAAGCGGTATGTATTTTCAGGCAGATATCGGAATTGAAGAAATGCGAAAGATAGTAGATCCCTATTTTAAAATAACGGGAAGCAGTTTCGGTGAAGAAAGAGAATTTTCAGGAGAAATTACCTGTGCCGGAATCCATAAAGCAACAGGAATGCAAATACTCATGGACTCTATGGACATTGATGTAAAAGACAGCATTGCTTTTGGAGATGGTCCAAACGATGTTGAAATGCTTTCCTATGCTGCCACAGGTGTGGCAATGGGAAATGCAGTGGAAGAAATCAAGCCACTGGCAGATTTTGTTACAAAGAGAATAAATGAAGATGGCATTTACGCTGGTTTCGAAAAACTGGGGTTAATTTAATTTGTGTTTATTATAAATATCAGCCAAAAAACAAAAGCAAAAGAACAAAAGCTAAAGAACAAAAGCTAAAGAACAAAAATAGAAATATAGTTCAATAAAAGTAAAAAATGAATTGAAAATAATAAAATCCAATACAACGGAGGTTAACTTATGAGCAAAATGCCAAAAGGTTTTCTATGGGGTGGAGCAACATCAGCAAATCAGTGCGAAGGTGCCTATAAAGAAGGAAATAGAGGGCTTGCAAATGTAGATGTGGTTCCAGCAGGAGAAGATCGTTTCCCAGTAATGCTTGGAAAATTAAAAATGCTTTCCTGTGATGAAAATCATTATTATCCAAGCCATGAAGCAATTGACATGTATCATTATTTTAAAGAAGATATTGCTCTTTTTGCAGAAATGGGCTTAAAATGTTATCGCTTTTCGATTGCATGGACTCGTATTTTCCCAAATGGAGACGAAAAAGTACCAAATGAGGTAGGATTCAAATTCTATGAAGAATTAATTGATGAATGTTTAAAATATGGCATAGAGCCATTGGTTACCATCTGTCATTTTGATGTGCCAATGCATTTGGTAGAAAGCATCGGAGCATGGAAAAGCAGAGATATGATTGCTTATTATGTCCGCTATTGTGAAGCCATTTTTACAAGATTTAAAGATAAGGTAAAATACTGGCTTACATTTAATGAGATAAATATGCTTTTACATCTTCCATTTATGGGAGCAGGGATATTATTTGAAGAAGGCGACAATGAAGAACAGATAAAATATCAGGCAGCACACCATGAACTTGTAGCAAGTGCACTTGCTACAAAGCTTGCACATGAGATAAACCCTGAATTTAAAATTGGCTGTATGCTTGCAGCGGGAAATACCTATGCAAATACATGCGCACCGGAAGATGTTTTTAAATCCATGGAAAAAGATAGGGAAAATTACTTTTTCATTGATGTACAGGCAAGAGGAGCATATCCAAATTATGCGAAAAAAATGTTTGAGATAAATAGTATCCAAATTATTATGGAGAAAGAGGATGAGAAAATCTTAAAAGAAAATACGGTAGATTTTGTATCGTTTTCTTACTACTCTTCCAGATTGACAAGTGCGGATCCCAAAATTGCGGCCAGTACAGCTGGAAATGTGTTCGCAACGTTAAAAAATCCACATTTGAAAGCAAGCGAATGGGGATGGCAAATTGATCCACTTGGACTTCGCATTACCTTAAATTCGTTATATGACCGCTACCAGAAACCATTATTTATAGTAGAAAATGGACTAGGAGCAGTAGATACTCCGCTTTTGGATGGTACAATTACAGATGATTATCGAATAGAATATTTAAGAGAACACATTAAAACAATGGAGGATGCGGTAAATATAGATGGTGTTGAACTGCTGGGCTATACTCCTTGGGGTTGCATTGATTTAGTCAGTGCATCTACTGGTGAAATGAAAAAACGGTATGGATTTATTTATACAGATAAAGATAACGAAGGAAATGGAACATTAAAGAGAAGTAAAAAAGCTTCATTTGACTGGTACAAAAAAGTGATTGCTACAAATGGAGAAAATCTGGATTAGTCCTGGTATAAATAAAACATTCAAGCAATGAATGAAAGAGGCATGTAAAAAGCATGACCTCTTTTTGTTCTTTCACAAACAGCAGGCATGTTCTGATGGATTATAAAATAAGCTAGGATTAATTTTATCAAAAAAGCAAATTACGCAGGTAGATTGCAATGAGAAAGAGGATTTTATAGCCGAAAAACCCCAAAATCAAAGCACATGACGTTGACGCTAAAATTACTTATTGGTATAATATAGCAGTTAAGTAAGGAGAAAAATTATGTCATTTACACATCTGCATGTCCACACAGAGTATAGTTTGCTGGACGGTTCAAATAAAATAAAAGAATATGTTGCCAAAGTAAAAGAACTTGGTATGACTGCAGCGGCAATCACAGATCATGGTGTTATGTACGGAGTGATAGATTTTTATCGTGCGGCAAAAGCAGCAGGAATAAATCCTGTTTTAGGCTGTGAAGTATATGTAGCACCTAATTCCAGATTCGAAAGGGAAAATGTACATGGGGAAGACCGGTACTACCATTTGATTTTACTGGCTGAAAATAATACAGGTTATAATAATCTGATAAAAATAGTATCAAAAGGGTTTATAGACGGATATTATTACAAACCACGTGTGGATATGGAGATTTTAGAAACATACCACGAAGGAATTATTGCACTAAGCGCCTGTCTTGCAGGAGAGGTATCCCGTAATCTGGCAAGAGGCCTGTACGAAGAGGCTATTGTAACTGCAAAAAAATACGAAACCTGTTTTGGAAAAGGGAATTTTTTCCTTGAATTACAAGATCATGGCATACCAGAACAAAAACTGGTAAATCAGCAGATGATGCGTTTAAGCCAGGACACAGGTATTGAACTGGTAGCTACAAATGATGTTCATTATACCGCAGCAGATGATGCACAGCCGCATGATATTTTATTATGTATTCAGACAGGTAAAAAATTAGAGGACGAAGACAGGCTTCGTTATGAGGGCGGACAATTTTTTGTGAAATCAGAAGAAGAGATGCTTTCCCTGTTTCCATATGCAAAGCAGGCGATTTCGAATACACAGAAAATTGCAGATAGGTGTCATGTGGAAATTGAATTTGGAAATATCAAAGTACCAAATTTTGATGTTCCAAATGGCTACACAACCTATACATTTTTGGAGAAACTTTGTTTTGATGGATTAAAAGAGCGTTATGATACAGAAAGACAGGAAGAATTAAAGCCAAGACTGGAATATGAACTTTCTGTTATTGAGAAGATGGGGTATGTAGAATATTTTCTGATTGTATGGGATTATATTCGCTTTGCAAAAAGCAAAGGAATTCCAGTTGGACCTGGAAGAGGAAGTGCTGCAGGAAGTATTGTCTCTTATACGATGGGAATCACGAATATTGATCCAATTCGGTATAATCTGCTGTTCGAACGTTTCTTGAACCCAGAACGTGTATCGATGCCCGATATAGACGTAGATTTTTGCTATGTAAGGCGACAGGAAGTCATTGATTATGTAATTGAAAAATATGGTGCAGACTGTGTTACACAGATAATAACATTTGGAACCTTAGCGGCGCGAGGTGTTATAAGAGATGTGGGGCGCGTAATGGATTTGCCTTATGCATATGTCGATGCAATTGCCAAAAATATTCCAACAGAACTTGGAATTACAATTGAAAAAGCGTTGAACATGAATCCGGAACTGCGTAGTATGTATGAAAATGATGAGAAAGTAAAAGTGCTGATTGACATGTCAAAACGTCTGGAAGGCCTGCCAAGGCATTCTTCGGTGCATGCAGCGGGTGTTGTTATCAGCCAGAAGCCTATGGATGAATATGTGCCTTTATCCAGAGGAGCAGACGGTGTGATAACGACACAGTTTACGATGACGATCATTGAAGAACTTGGACTTTTAAAGATGGACTTTTTGGGATTAAGGACCCTTACAGTCATTGATAATACAGTGAAATTAATGAAAAAAAGTAAAGGTATTGTATTAGATATTGATCATATTGATTACGATGATAAAGATGTTTTGGAATCGATTGGGACAGGAAAAACAGAAGGTATTTTCCAATTAGAAAGTCCTGGAATGAAAAACTTTATGAAAGAACTAAAACCACGGAGTTTAGAAGATATCATCGCAGGTATATCACTTTACAGACCAGGTCCTATGGATTTCATTCCGTCTTACATTAAGGGAAAAAATAATCGGGATGCAATTACATATGATTGTCCACAGCTGGAACCGATTTTGTCACCGACTTATGGATGTATTGTTTATCAGGAACAGGTAATGCAAATCGTTCGTGATTTAGCTGGGTACACATTAGGACGAAGTGACAGCGTAAGACGTGCCATGTCTAAGAAGAAAACAAAGGTCATGGAGGAAGAACGTAAAAACTTTGTTTATGGAAATAAGGAAGAACATGTACCAGGATGCATTTCAAATGGAATTGATGAGAAGGTTGCAAATAAAATTTATGATGATATGATTGATTTTGCGAAGTATGCATTTAACAAATCCCATGCGGCAGCTTATGCAGTTGTGTCTTATCAGACTGCATATTTGAAATATTATTATCCAGTAGAATTTATGGCAGCCTTAATGACCTCAGTACAGGATAATACAAGTAAAATTTCGGAATATATTTTAACCTCCAGAAGAATGGGAATGAAGATATTACCGCCAGATATTAATGCGGGCGAAGGAAGCTTTTCTGTATCTGGAAATGATATCCGTTATGGGCTTTCAGCGATAAAAAGTGTAGGAAGACCGGTCATTGAAGCTATCATAGAACAGCGGAATCAAAATGGTGCATTTTTAACATTAAAAGATTTTATTCAAAGGCTTTCTGGAAAAGAAGTCAATAAAAGGACAATAGAAAGTTTTATTAAAGCAGGCGCCCTGGATTGCCTGGATGGAACGAGAAAGCAGCTTTTGATGGTATATACATCGATACTGGATAGTGTGAATTCGGAAAAGAAAAACACCATGGAAGGACAGATGTCTTTGTTTGATTTTGCATCCGATGAACAGAAAAAAGACTTTGAGATTACACTTCCGGATGTAGGAGAATTTCCAAAAGAAGAACTTCTGGTTTTTGAAAAAGAAGTATTGGGAATTTATGTAAGTGGACATCCATTAGAAGAATATGAAGAAAAATGGAGAAAAAATATATCGGCAGTTACTTCTGATTTTCTGATGGATGAAGAAACGGGAAAAACCAAAGTTCAGGATGGAGATACGGTAATTGTTGGAGGTATGATTTCTACAAAAACAATTAAATATACGAAGACAAATAAAGTAATGGCATTTGTTACATTAGAAGATCTGGTGGGTACAGTTGAAATTATTATTTTTCCAAGAGATTATGATAAATATAATGCTCTTTTAGAAGAAGATGCAAAAATATTTGTAAGAGGTCATGCAAATGTAGAGGAAGAAAAAAATGGAAAGCTTATCTGCGAATCCATAACAGCATTTTCAGATACGAAAAAAGAACTTTGGCTTAAGTTTGAAACATTAGATTCTTATGAAAAAAATCAGGTAAAAATTTTTGAATCTATTCGTACATCAGATGGAAAAGATCCTGTCATTATTTTCATATCAGCCACAAAACAAATGAAAAAACTACCAATCAATATGACTGTAAATGCAGATAAAGGGCTGGAAAGTAAATTAGCTGAATTTTTGGGCGAAAATAATGTAAAAGTTGTTGAAAAGTCTATTGAAAACAATAGGAAAAAAGTCTAAAATAAAGTAGATTAGAGGAATTTTATTATTTTAAGATAAATAATAATAGGAGGTTTTTGAAATGGCGAAAGAAATAAAAACGATAGGTGTATTGACCAGTGGTGGAGATGCTCCTGGAATGAATGCTGCCATCCGTGCCGTAGTTCGTCAGGCCATTGTAAAGGGATTAACAGTAAAAGGAATTAAAAGAGGCTATGCTGGTCTTTTGGCAGAAGAAATCATAGATATGGATGTGCGAAGCGTTTCTGATATTATTCAACGTGGTGGCACTGTTTTACAGACTGCACGCTGCCTTGAATTTACAACAGCAGAAGGACAAAAAAAAGGTGCTGAGATTTGTAGAAAGCACGGAATAGATGGAATCATAGTAATCGGTGGAGATGGTTCTTTTAAAGGGGCACAAAAATTAGCCGGACTTGGCATTAATACCATCGGATTACCTGGAACCATCGACCTTGATATTTCCTGCACAGATTATACCATTGGATTTGATACTGCTGTGAATACAGCAATGGAAGCCATTGATAAAGTACGTGATACATCGACATCACATGAGAGATGTTCTATTATTGAAGTTATGGGGCGTGGAGCAGGATACCTTGCCTTATGGTGTGGAATTGCTAACGGAGCAGAAGATATTCTTCTTCCAGAAAAATATGATTATGATGAACAAAAGTTAGTAAATAATATTATAGAATCCAGAAAACGTGGAAAACAGCACCATATTATCATAAATGCAGAAGGAATCGGACATTCCACAAGCATGGCAAAAAGAATTGAAGCAGCAACAGGTATTGAGACAAGAGCTACAATCTTAGGTCATATGCAGCGTGGAGGAAGTCCAACCTGTAAAGACCGTGTATATGCTTCTACGATGGGAAGTTATGCAGTTGATTTACTAATAAAAGGAAAGAGTAATCGTGTTGTAGCATATCGCCATGGCGATTTTGTAGATTATGATATTGATGAAGCATTAGCTATGCAAAAATCCATACCGGAATATATGTACGAAATCTGCAAAAGTCTTGCAATATAGTGGCTTGAAATACGTTGAGAAATGCAGTGAATTCCAACACAATGGGATACTGCATTTTTTTCGTTTCTAACGATTTACGTATCAATGTGTGGCAAGTCGCCATCCTTTTGGTAAATCAACCTAATAATCAAGTTTTTACATAGTTTCGCAAAGGCCTATTATAAATAAGGTGTAACAGGAGAAAGAATGATAACAAGTAGTGCAAATAAGCAGATAAAAGAACTTGTGCAGTATATGAAAAAATCAAAACATAGAAAAGCAGATCAGATATTCGTGGTAGAAGGAATAAAAATGTTTTTAGAAGCGCCCAAAGACTGGATTTTAAAAGTCTATGTTTCTGAGAGTTTTTTGAAAGAAGATATTTATAAAGAAAAAGTAAAAAAAATAGAACATGAAATCATAAATGATGCCGTATTTGAATATGTAAGTGACACAAAAACACCACAAGGGATTTTATGTCTGATGAAGATGCCTTCTTATAAAATGCAGGATTTATTTAGTAAGAAAAATGGAGTATATCTGGTACTGGAAAATATTCAGGATCCTGGAAATTTAGGAACAATGTTTCGAACAGGTGAGGGTGCTGGTATTTCTGGAATTATCATGAATGAGAATACAGTAGATTTATTTAACCCAAAAACCATTCGTTCTACCATGGGAAGTATTTATAGAATCCCATTTTTTATAACATCGGATTTGAAAAATACCATGGGAGAATTAAAACAGAATGGAATACGATTATATGCTGCACATTTACGTGGAACATTGAATTATGATAAAGCTGACTACCAATCAGGCTGCGCTTTTATGATTGGAAATGAGGGAAACGGATTAAGTGATGAGACAGCAAACCTGGCAGATACATATATTAAGATTCCAATGGATGGAGCATTAGAATCTTTAAATGCGGCAATGGCAGCAGGATTACTTATGTATGAATCGGCAAGACAAAGACGGGTTTAAGGTAAAAGCAGAGTAAATAATGAAAAAGGGTGCCTTATATTTAAGAATAAATGAGAGCAGCGATATTTTAGACAGCATGCTTCATTTCATGGGGTGACCAATTTGAACATGAATGACATTTTAAGTTCCATACTATTTGCAACTGGTATACTTGTACTGTATATTGCTTATTTTTCATGGAAAAACAGTAAATCTTATATATCGTATTGCCTGATTACAGTGGCAATTTATGGTGTTGGATATGGATTTGAAATTATGAAATCTGAACTTTGGTGGATGAACTTCTGGCTTCATATAGAATATATTGGAATTGTTTTTTTACCAGTGGCATGGATTAGCTTTGTTCTTCAATACACAGGACAAAAAGAAATTCTGACAAAAAAATTATTGATTTTCATGATGGCAGTGTCAACTGTACTTTTGGGAATTGTATATACAAACCCTTGGCATCATTTGTATTACAAAGAAGTTTATGTAGATCGTTCTGGTCCATTTCCAATAGCAGGACTTGTCAGAGGACCTTTATTTTGGTTGGATACAGGATATGCATATGTAGGAATGGCAATTGGAATATTCATATTGATACGATTTTATGTGAAATCAATTGCAGTAATCAAAAAACAGGTACGATTTGTAATTCTGGGCTGGATAGTTCCATGGATAGCAGATATTGTATATTCGTTCCATGTATTACCGTTTCATCTGGATTTATGTCCTTTTGCATTTTGTGTTTCTGGTATTATTTCCAGTCTGGCAATTTTTAATTTTAACTTTATTAAGCTAACACCAATTGCAATAGAGAAAGTTTTTCTAAATATGGCCGATGGGGTTATTATATTAGACAATAATGAAAATATAGTCAATTATAACCCATCCGCACGGTATATCATCAGAAATATTCTTGGAATTCCCAAGGAGGATGCAGACTTAAAGGACAAGTTTATGGATTACAAAAAATTGAAGTCTGTACTAAAAAATGAGGATTATAATGCAAAGCTGATAAAAATAGTCAATGAAAAAGAGGAAATTCAGTATTACAAAATGACAGTTTCTAAAATTCACCAGCAGGAAGATAAAAAAACAGGTGAAATTGTTATTTTCAGCGATGTAACCCAGATTGAGCTTGCACGAAAAGCACAGGCTGATAATTATATATTTTTGCAAACAATTTTAGATGCAATACCAAATCCGATTTATTCGAAAGATGAAACGGGAAGATATACACAGTGCAATCATGCATTTAGTGAATTCCTGGGAATTGAAAAAGAATATATGATAGGGAAAAATCCTTTTGATTTATTCGAGAAAGAAATGGCTCAAAAATTTTGTGATTTAGACAAGGAATTATTAGATTCCAAAGAAAATCAGATGTTTGAAACGAAATTATGCCGTAAAGATGGAACAAACCGTAATGTATATTTTAGCAAATCGGTGATACAAAGTAGTAATAATCATAAAAATCAGGGAATTGTAGGCATTGTCGTAGACATTACAGAAAGAAAGAAAAATGAAGAAAAAATTATACGGCTTACAAAATTAAAAGAATCCATGTTGAAAATCGGATATAAAATCAATGAAATATCTGAGATGAATGAGTTACTCACTTTGATTCTGTACGAGGTAATTGCATGTGTAGATGAAAATAGCTGTGGTTCTGTTCTTATATTAGATGATTATGATATGCTTAAAATAGCTGTGTCAAAAGGTTATAATAATGAAGAGGTAAAACAATTTTCTGTTTCAGTGGAGCATCATTTAAAATGGATTAATCATGGAGAAAGTTTAAATAAGACGGTTATATGCAATAATATTGATTTAAATCCATATATTCATATGTTAAAAACAGAGCATGGGGAGCAAATAAAATCAACCATATCATCTCCAATAATTCTGGAAGGAAAATTATATGGATTTTTAAGTATAAACAGTACAAAAGATATGATTTATGGGGAACTGGAAATTGAAATGATGGAATATATGAGAAATCAGGCAGCGAATGTTATTATGAAACATAAACTGTATGAAACAACATTGTATTTGTCCCGTTATGATCATCTGACCAACGTGTTCAACAGGAATTATTTTGAAAATTTGTTCTTTGAAACAATTAAACAGGAAAAAGCACAGAAAAATTTTTATCTGGTTTTATTTGATCTAAATGATTTAAAGCATGTGAATGATGTATACGGACATTTGGCTGGAGATGCAGCAATTCTAAAATTTGCAGATGGACTTCGATTTGAACTTTCCATCAATGATTTTATTGGGCGCTATGGTGGAGACGAATTTGTCGGGGTGTTTTTCGATATATCACAAGCAAGGCTGGAAGAAAAATTCAGATTTCTGCTATTGGAATTTCGCAAAAAACCAGTTATGATAGAGGACAGTAAAATTATATGCAGCTTTAGCTATGGAATGGCGAAATATCCAGAAGAAGGCACAGATTTTAATCAATTGGTTAAGCTTGCAGATGAAAGAATGTATTATCACAAGAACAAAAGGAAAAAGCAAAGGAGGGATTTTTATGTTCCGTTTATGGGCCAAGATGATGAAGGATAACAGATTAATGAAAGATACGTTAATCTGTGATGATACAAATGAGACACGAACACATAAAGTCTTTCATGCGATAGAAAGTGTATGCTATGAGTTTGATTTAGAAAAACCAATATGGCTGAATAATACAGTTAAAGAATTCAAAAAGAATGGGAAAGCGAGATTTTATCAGGACAATTTTGTGGAACAGATTGATTTTGATTTTTTGGAAATCCATGTAATTGAAGAAGAGTAAGGAATTAAACGGATTTTTTGCATGAAAGCACAAATTATATAATAAAATCCTTTTTTGAGCAAAAAATACAGACATTTTGCACAAAATATGTTATACTTTATCAGTATGGTAAGGGGAACGGAGGACGAGTAATCATGCAGACACCAGGAAATTTTAATGAAGGAATAGATAGTTGGAAGACAGTTATATTTCTTTATAATTCAGCATTAAAAGAAGTTGGGACTAAACTTGAGATTTTAAACGATGAATTTTTACATGTTCATCAATATAATCCAATTGAATATATTAAATCCAGAATTAAGTCACCAGAAAGTATCGTAAAGAAGTTAAGGCGAAATGGTTACGAAAGTACAATTTCAAATATGGTCAATTATGTAAATGATATTGCAGGGCTTCGAATCGTATGTTCTTTTACATCCGATATATACCAGATGGCTGATATGATAGGAAAGCAGAATGATTTGACAGTTCTTTGGGTAAAAGATTACATCAAACATCCAAAAGACAGCGGTTATAAAAGTTACCATATGCTTGTAACAGTCCCTATTTTTTTATCGGACCGTGTAGTGGATACGAAAGTGGAAATTCAGATTCGAACCATTGCAATGGATTTTTGGGCTAGTCTGGAACATAAAATTTATTATAAATTCGAAGGAAATGCACCAGAATATATTAGTCGCGATTTACGAGAATGTGCAGGGATTGTTTCCATGCTGGATGCAAAAATGCTTTCTTTGAATGAGGCGATTGTAGAAGCAAAAGCACAGGCTGAAGAGCGGGAAGAAGAAAAGAAAGAGGAACAGGAACAGATGCAAGAACGGATGAAAGTCTCTTCCGATGAATCTTTCGAAATAGAAGAGGATGGATTGTAAAAAAAACAGACCATTTTAGAAAATGGACCCCCAAAAGTCAGATGTAAAATCTAACAATTGGAGGTCGTTTTTTTAGCTTTCTTCTGGTGCAGGGTATTCTTTCCCAAATGTATCAACAGTAACTTTTGCCATTACCTGAGGAGTTGTTGGACGATCACTGTAATCGACATTATTTTCTGCAATACGATTTACAATGTCCATTCCTTCAATTACTTTTCCAAAAGCTGCATAAGCGCCGTCTAAATGAGGAGAATCTTTATGCATAATAAAAAACTGGGAACCAGCAGAATCTGGATCCATTGCACGTGCCATGGAAAGAACTCCAGCAGAATGCTTTAATTCATTATCAAAACCATTTTGTGCAAATTCTCCAGGGATACTGTATCCAGGACCGCCAGTTCCAGTTCCTTCTGGATCGCCGCCTTGAATCATAAAACCTGCAATAACACGATGGAAGATTAAACCATCATAGAATCCTTTTTTTACCAGACTGATATAATTATTAACAGTATTTGGTGCGATTTCTGGATATAATTCTGCTTTTATAAGATCTCCATCTTCCAGTTCGAATGTTACGATAGGATTTGTTGCCATATGTGTACCTTCTTTCTTAAATATTGTCTCTTTATTCTATCGAAAAAACACTGGTTCGTAAAGACAAAATATGATACCATTTTTACAAAAGAGGAAAAGTATGGAAAATAAATTAAAATATGTCCTTGCGGCAACAGGTGATTTTGAGATAAATGGTAAGATGACAGATGATTTCAAGCTTTTTATACAAAAATTAAAAGCACAGAAAATTAAAGTGGATTTCTGCACGAAAAATCAAATCAAAGAGTGGTTAAAAAAAGAGAAGATAAATGCCAGTCAGGTAGTTGCGATAGCTGCAACAGATGAATTTTTAGAAGCAGCGAATCAATTTGGCATGACAGTGCTCGCATATTTCAATCCACAGATCAAGGGCCAGACATATAAAAAAGCAATGATTCTTGTAGAAGGATTTGAAGAACTGGATGCGAATTTTATGGAACGAATGTATCTGAGAAAACATCATATTCCGTGGAAAATAATAGAAACAAAACGAACCTATATCAGAGAAATTACTTTGGACGATTTACCAGCACTGTTTCAGATGTATGGCCATAAAGGCATAACCGACTATATAGAACCATTAAAAAAAGTTGAAGAAGAAAAAGAATATACAAAAGCTTATATAGAACATCAATACTGGTTTTACGGATATGGAATGTGGGTTGTGTTTCAAAAAGAAAACAATCAGCTTATCGGAAGAGCTGGGCTTGAAAACCGCGAAGTAGAAAAAGAGAGTTTACTTGAGATGGGATATGCGATAGATACAGATTACCAAAGGCAGGGGTATGCATTAGAAGTCTGTCTCGCAATTATAGAATATGCAAAAGAGTGCCTTGAATTTGAAACATTAAATTGCTTTGTAGAAGAAAAAAATATCGCTTCCATAGCATTATTAGAAAAGCTTTTGTTTGAAAAAGCGAACGAAGTGCTTATGGATGGAAAGAAGATGCTTAGATTTCAAAAATCCCTAGTAAAATAAGCAATCTGCACAAGAAACCTTGATAAAAAAGTACTTTTCATATGAAAAGCGATGTGTTATACTATACGAAGGTATTTTGGAAAGGAGATATGGAAATGAAACACATTAAAACATTAAATACAAGAAAATTACAAAACTCAGTAAAAAAAGGTGGATGTGGCGAATGTCAGACTTCCTGCCAATCTGCTTGCAAGACATCTTGTACAGTAGGAAATCAGTCTTGTGAACAATACAAATAAGAAATTAAAACAGTAAATATTTCATTTAAACGACCGTTCGCTAAGGCGTGCGGTCATTTGTTCGTTTATCAGACTGATATGGGCATGATTCATTTAATGGAATTTAGAATTTTATCGTTTGGATTAGAAAGAGAGGACTACACAAGTGGTTCATCAGTATAAAAATAATGATTATAACATCATATTAGATGTCAATAGTGGAGCAATTCATGTAGTAGATGACGTTGTATATGATGTCGTTACATTGTTTGAAAACAATAATACACAGGAAATTGTAGAGCAATTACAGGATATATATGGAAAAGAAGAAATTTTAGAAGCATGCGGAGAAATTCAAATGCTCAAAGAAAATCAGGAATTATTTACACCAGATACATACGAGGGGTACATTGAGAATTTAACAGCAAATCGGGAGAGCGTTGTAAAAGCACTTTGCCTTCATATTGCACATGATTGCAATATGCGTTGTAAATACTGTTTCGCAGAAGAAGGAGAATATCATGGCAGAAAAGCAATGATGTCTTTTGAAACAGGAAAGGCAGCACTTGATTTTTTAATTGCAAATTCTGGAAACAGAAGAAATCTGGAAGTGGATTTTTTTGGTGGAGAACCAACCATGAATTTTGAAGTGGTAAAACAGTTAGTGGAATATGCAAGAGGATTAGAAAAAGAACATAATAAGCAATTTCGTTTTACATTAACAACAAATGGTGTTTTACTAAATGATGACATTATGGAATTTGCAAATAGAGAAATGGGAAATGTGGTTCTAAGCATTGATGGAAGAAAAGAAGTACAGGATCACATGTGTCCATTGCAGGGTGGACAGGGCAGTTATGATTTAATTGTTCCCAAATTTCAGAAAATGGCAGAAAGTCGTAATCAGAATAACTACTATGCCAGAGGAACTTTTACACATCATAATCTTGACTTTTCAAAAGATGTACTTCATCTGGCAGATTTGGGATTTAAGCAGATTTCCGTAGAACCTGTTGTTGCAGCAGATGAAGAAGAGTATGCAATTAAAAAAGAAGATATTCCAAAGATTTTAGAAGAATATGATTTACTTGCAAAAGAGATTATTAAAAGAGAAAAAGAAGGAACTGGATTTAACTTTTTCCATTTTATGATAAATTTAGAGGGTGGACCTTGCGTAGCAAAACGTCTGTCTGGATGTGGGTCAGGAACGGAATATCTGGCAGTAACACCTTGGGGCGATTTGTACCCTTGCCATCAATTTGTTGGACAGGAAGATTTCCTTATGGGAAACGTCTGGGATGGTGTGAAGAGAACAGATATACGTGAGAAATTTAAAAGTTGTAATGTCTATGCAAAACCAAAATGTAAAGAATGCTTTGCTCGTTTTTACTGCAGCGGCGGCTGTGCAGCGAACTCTTATAACTTTCATGGCGATATTTTAAATTGCTATGATATAGGATGTGAACTCCAGCAAAAGCGTGTGGAATGTGCCATTATGATAAAGGCAGCTTTAGCAGAAGAATAAGCCGAAAATATATATCACAAGAGAGGTAATTAAGCATGAAAAAAAGCAGAGGAGTAGCGATACTTATAGCTATATTGCTCGTTTTGTCGGGATTAACATATTACGCATCCCTCATTCTTTCTTCAACGAGCAAAGGAGAAGGTCAGAATATTAAACTTGGTCTTGATTTAGCTGGTGGCGTAAGTATCACCTATCAGGTTCAGGACAAAAATCCTACAGCCGAAGAGATGAGCGACACGATTTACAAATTGCAAAAGCGTGTAGAAAATTACAGCACGGAAGCAGCTGTATACCAACAAGGAAGCAATAGAATTACAGTCGAGATTCCAGGCGTAACAGATGCAAATAAGATTTTAGAGGATTTGGGAACCCCAGGTTCTTTGGAATTTCAAGATTCTACTGGAAAAGTTGCTTTAACAGGTAATGATGTAAAAGATGCGAAGGCAGCTACAGTACAAGATAGTATGAATAATAAGCAGTATGTTGTAGAATTAACCTTTAATGATTCTGGAACAAAGAAGTTTTCTACTTTAACAACTGCAAATGTTGGAAAGCAGTGCCCAATCGTATACGATGGACAAACAATTAGTGATCCTACCGTTGATGAAGCCATTACAGGCGGGAAAGCTCAGATTTCCGGAATGAGCACATTTGATGAGGCAGATCAGTTAGCTTCTAATATTCGTATAGGTTCCTTGAAACTTAAGTTAAAAGAATTACAATCAGAAGTAGTTGGTGCACAGCTTGGCAGTGAAGCAATTACAAGTGCGTTAACAGCAACAGCAGTTGGTTTGATGGCGCTTGCAGTTTTTATGATTGCATATTATTGGGTTGCTGGATTTGCAGCTATTATTGCGTTGGCTCTTTATAGTACTGCTGTTGTTGGAGTCATTTATCTGTTTGACATTACACTTACGCTACCAGGTATTGCAGGTATTATTCTTTCAATTGGTATGGCGGTAGATGCAAATGTTTTAATATTTGCACGTATTCGAGAGGAAATAGCAAGTGGAAAATCAGTCTATACAGCCTTGCAGACAGGATTCAAACGAGCGTTGCCTGCTATTATTGATGGGAATTTAACAACATTAATTGCAGCAGCAGTTCTTGCAATTAAAGGAAGTGGTACAGTAAAGGGATTTGCTTATACACTTGCAATTGGTATTATTTTATCTATGTTTACCGCACTTTTTGTGACAGATTGGATTTTACGTGCATTGTATATGATTGGATTCCGCGATGCTAAATTTTATGGAAAGGCAAAAGATCATAAACCAATTCCATTCCTTAAAACAAAATATGTGTTTTTTACAATTTCAGGAGTAGTAATTTTGGCTGGATTTGTGGCTATGGGTGTGAATGTGGCAAAAGGTAAAACGCCACTGAATTACAGTTTGGAATTTGTTGGTGGAACGGCAACCACAGTTACATTCGATAAGAACTATACTTTAAAAGAAATCGATTCAGAAATTACTCCATATGTGAAAAAAATCACCGGAAATGGTGATATTCAGACACAAAAAGTGGAAAAATCGAAACAAATTGTATTTAAGACTAGAAGCCTTTCACTGAAAGAGAGAGAGGCATTGAATCAGTCGTTTGTAAAGAACTTTAAAGTAAATGAGAAAACAATTTCCAGTCAGAATATAAGTTCTACAATTAGTAAAGAAATGACAATGGATGCAATTTGGGCAATACTGATATCGAATATATTTATTCTTTTGTATATTTGGTTTAGATTTAAAGATGTTCGATTTGCTTCGGCGGCTATACTTGCGTTAATGCATGATGTGCTTGTGGTTCTTACTTGCTATGCAGTTCTGCGATTATCAGTGGGAAGCAACTTTATCGCAGTTGTATTAACGATTATTGGTTATTCTATTAATGATACGATTGTAGTGTTTGATAGAATCAGAGAGAACCTTCGCCCAATACATAATCCAAATCTGGAAACATTGCAGCAAGTTGCAGATCACAGTATTACGCAGACATTGGCAAGAAGTATCAACACATCCATGACAGTATTTATTATGGTATTTTTATTATGGTTGTTTGGTGTAGCAGCACTAAAAGATTTTGCACTTCCACTTATGGTTGGTGTAGTTAGTGGTACCTATTCTTCTATCTGTAATGCCACACCAATCTGGTATTTGTTGAAGAAATTTGAAGCAAGAAATGAAAAAAAAGCTATTTCAGCAAAATCTACAAAAAAGATAAATAAGTAAAAATTATATAGAACTATTTAAAATACAAGAACCCCTCTTTTGTTAGTTACCTAATAAAAGGGGGATTTTTTAAAACTCAGATTTTATACAAGAAAATACAATACAAATATTTAAAATGAGAAAGGATGAGAGCAATGAAATTTGTTATAATATATTTGACATGTATGACATTGGCAGGGCTATTTATCATGTGGTCTGATAAAAAACGAGCAATACAAAAGAAATACAGAATACCAGAAAAGACATTGTTTTTGATTAGTTTTATCGGAGGAAGTCTTGGAACATGGCTGGGAATGTTTCTGTTTCATCATAAAACAAAACATTGGTACTTTGTAATCGGAATGCCTGCAATTTTTTTATTTCATTGTGTATTCATTTTTAAACTGTATCAGTATATGTCTTAAAAATAATAAAAGCTACATAAATGTATATAATGTATACTTATTACAAGACAATCTATCTATTATAAATATTTATAATAAGTGCATAATCATTAAATAAAAGTCAGAAAGAAAAGATAACGGTTGAAATAAAGGAAAGCTTTGTCTATAATTATCGTTAATAATAGCAAAAATTGCCATTATGAAAGGAGAACGAAAATGTATACATTGGAAGATATCAAAGCAGTAGATGAACAGGTAGCAGATGCTATTACTTCAGAATTCGATAGACAAAATAGTCATATTGAATTAATCGCTTCTGAAAACTGGGTTAGTAAAGCAGTCATGTCAGCTATGGGAAGCGTTATGACAAATAAATATGCAGAAGGTTATCCGAAACATAGATATTATGGCGGATGTGAATGTGTAGATGTTGTAGAGGAACTTGCAATTGAGCGCGCAAAAAAATTATTTGATTGTGAGTATGTGAATGTACAGCCTCATTCAGGTGCTCAGGCAAATATGGCAGTACAGTTTGCAGTATTACAGCCAGGTGACACAATTATGGGAATGAATTTAGACCATGGCGGACATTTGACACATGGAAGTCCTGTAAATTTTTCTGGCGTATATTTTAAGGTGGTTCCTTATGGAGTTAATGACGAGGGCTTTATTGATTATGATAAAGTTATGGAAATAGCACTGGAAAGTAAGCCAAAGATGATCATTGCAGGAGCCAGTGCTTATGCAAGAACGATTGATTTTAAAAAATTCAGGGAAATAGCAGATGCCTGTGGAGCTATTTTGATGGTTGATATGGCGCATATTGCCGGTCTGGTTGCAACAGGACTTCATCCGTCACCAATTCCATATGCAGATATTGTGACAACAACGACTCATAAAACATTGCGTGGACCAAGAGGCGGTATGATTTTATGCAAGAGTCAGGAAACAGCAGATAAATATAAACTGAACAAAGCTATTTTTCCAGGTATTCAGGGTGGACCTTTGATGCATGTGATTGCAGCCAAGGCAGTTTGCCTTAAAGAAGCTTTACAGCCAGAATTTAAAGTATATCAACAGGGAGTTGTTGATAATGCAAAAGCACTTAGTGAAGGTTTGATCAAAAGAGGTATAAAAATCGTTTCCGGTGGAACAGATAATCATCTGATGTTAGTAGATCTTACAAATTATGATTTGACAGGGAAAGCTATAGAAGTATTACTTGATTCTGTAAATATTACAGCCAACAAGAATACAATACCAAACGATCCGAAGTCACCATTCGTGACAAGTGGAATTCGTCTTGGAACAGCAGCGGTTACTTCAAGAGGATTTGATACAAAAGATATGGATAAAATAGCGGAAGCAATTTCACTGGTAATTAAATCTGGAGAAGATAAGGCACAGGAAGCAAAAGCAATCGTAAAAGAACTAACCGATAAATATCCTCTAAAATAGTTAAATAAAATTTAAGAAAATTTAAGATGATTTTAAAATGTTTTTTGATAAGATGATTATATCTATGTATATAATCATCTTATTTTTGAATATGCTTTATGTGTCTATAAAAATTCTATTTGAAAGAAACTGTTTATCAGTTTATCATCGACAAAGAAGGTTTCACCAATTACTGGATATATTTACCAAAGGATGCAAAATAAAATATGAAAATATATTGCAATTTTATGATTTCTGTAGTAAGAGTAGTTATAGGATATGAAAAATAATAAAAAAAGTTTATAATTATCTATAAGAAAATGTATATGAAAAAGGAGTCGAGATGGGAAAGAAGAGTTTAGTGACGGGAATTGTTATTATTATTTTAGTAGCAGCAATTGGGGTGAGCAGCTGGTACTATTTTTCGCAAAGAAAAGCAGACAAACATAGTGATTTGGATAAAGTGTATGTACAATCCGTTTCTTCGCTTATGCAGACAAATTCGGGATATGCAAACCGCTTTGCTGGAATGGTAGAACCACAGGATTCATGGAATGTCAATTTGGATACAAGCCGAACCATAAAAGAAGTATACGTAAAAGTAGGGGATAATGTAAACGAGAAAGATAAGCTTTTTGCTTATGATACTTCAGATTTGACACTACAATTACAACAGGCAAAGCTGGAACTGGAGAGCATTGCAAATCAAATGGACACTTATAACCAGCAAATTGTTACACTTACAGCAGAAAGAGATAAAGCAACGACAGATGATGCAAAATTTGATTATACGACCCAAATTCAAACCGTTCAGATGAATCTAAAACAGCAGCAGTATGATCAGGCAGGTAAAAATGCAGATATTAAAAAAATAAATAAGCAAATTAGTGATTCTGTAATTACTAGTAAAATTACAGGAGTTGTAAAGACCATAAATAAAACTACAACGGATACAAGTGGTAATGCGCAGTCATATATGACAATCCTTGCAACAGGAGAGTATCAGGTGAAAGGACTTGTCAATGAGCAAAATGTTGGACAGATATCAGAAGGAGAAGCAGTACTTGTTCATTCCCGTGTAGATGATTCCGTTCTATGGAAAGGTACCATTACAAAAGTAGATACACAAAGTGCACAGTCAAATGGTTCTTCTTCTGGAGGAGTTATGACAGCAGGTGCAACATCATCTACGGAATCAGTATCACAATCTTCGGAATACCCGTTTTATGTGAATTTGGAATCGACTGATGGTCTTTTATTAGGACAGCATGTTTATATTGAACCAGATTTGGGACAGGAGAAGGTAAAACAGGGAATGTGGCTCTTTTCCAGCTATATTATAAAGGAAGGCAAAAAATCATATGTATGGGCAGATGATGGAAAAGGTCATTTAGAAAAGAAAAATATTGAGCTTGGAGAATATGATGATAATATGGACGAGTATGAGATTAAATCAGGATTAAAAGATTCTGACGAAATTGCATATCCAATTCCAAATATCTATGAAGGAGTGAAAACGGTTACAGACGAATCAAAAGTAGATTATTCATCTCCTTTATATGTACAGGGAGCAACAGAAAGTACACAGGTATTGCAAATACCAACAGAAGGAACAGAAAATTCAACAGCTACGATACTAAATCAGGAGACACCACCCATAAAAAAGGCAACAACGGGGGTATCAAAATGATTTTAAATCTGAAAGATGTCTGCAAAGATTATAAACAGGATAAGCTTGTAGTTCCTGCATTGAAAAATGTCACCTTGCAGGTAGAGGAAGGTGAATACGTTGCAATTATGGGACCTTCGGGTTCTGGGAAAACAACACTTATGAATATTATTGGCTGTCTGGATAAACCAACGTCAGGACTTTATGAATTAAACGGTAAAAATATTCTGGGATTAAAAGACAGTTTGCTTTCAGAAGAAAGACTAAATAGTATTGGTTTTGTATTCCAGAATTTTCAACTATTACCAAGAGAAAGTGCGTTAGAAAATGTTGCGTTACCACTAAGCTACGCTGGAATTAAAAAGAAGCTGAGAAGAGAAAGAGCTGCACATGCATTGGAAAGAGTTGGACTTGCAGATCGAGTGCAATTTAGACCTACACAGCTTTCTGGTGGACAAAAGCAAAGAGTTGCAATTGCAAGAGCAATTGTGAATAATCCAAAGATTTTACTTGCGGATGAACCAACTGGAGCATTGGATTCAAAGTCTGGCATACAAATCATGGAATTGTTTCAAAGTTTAAATGATGAAGGTGTTACTGTGGTTATGATTACTCATGATGAGAATATTGCAAAACATGCAAAACGTGTAGTAAGAATCATAGATGGGGTCATTTTTGAGGGTTTTGGAGAGCAGTCAGAATGAAAAAGAAAATATTAATTACAATTATTGTTTTGGCGCTGCTTATGGGAAGCGCATATGGTGGAGTTTATGAATATCAAAATTATAAAGATGAGCATACATTTTCAAATGTAGTTGCGGTTTCGTCTATAAATTCAGGTTATACGGGACAGGATATGCAGACTACTGGAATGGTTACAAATGATATGGCTCAAAGTATCTATTTAAAAGATAGTCAGACAGTTTCAAAAGTATATGTAAAAGAAGGAGATACGGTATCAATAGGAGAACCGATACTGGAATATGACGTTTCTTCCGTGAAAATATCAGTAGAAATGAAGCAACTTGAAATTCAGGGGATTCAAAATGATATAACGATAGCAACCAGAGATTTGACAAAACTGCAAGCTACAACACCCGTGGATAAAACACCTCCGAAAGTGAAACCAAGTACCGAAACAAAAGCAGCAACGGAAACTGAAACACAGTCCCAGATGACGGGAACTGCTTACAATTATATAGATGCCGCTTCTGTACCCTACAAGGGAAGTGGAACTAGTACTGATCCTTTCTGCTATCTGTGTACCATAGGATGCTATATAAAAGGCTCATATCTGAATTCATTACTAAAAAATTCATACTATGCAAATTTTGAAATCCGAGCAAATAATTTGGTATCAGGGAATGTGCTGTCTTCCTGGTTAATTAACGGTGCAGGTATGGATAAAGTAGATGACAGTTCAGAGTGGCTGGTTGCAAGCAGAGAACAGTTTACAGGCACAAGTGAGAATCAGGAAACAGAGACAGAATCAGAGACAGAAACAGAGACAGAGCCAGAAACAGAATGGGTGGAACCACAAGGCTATACAAAAGAAGAACTTGCAAAAGCAATCGCTGATAAACAAAGCGATTTAAAAGATCTGGATATTAAAATAAGAACGGCACAGTTAGAGTTAAAAAAATTACAAAAGCAGGTAAAAGATTCAAAAGTATATGCATCGATTAATGGAATTGTAAAAACGATAGAAGACCCTAACAACCTGCCAAATGATGGATCTGCATTTTTGACGGTGTACGGTTCCGATGGACTATATATCAAAGGGCAGGTAAATGAATTATTACTGGACAAAGTCAAAGTGGGACAAGAGGTAAGCGTTACTTCCTGGCAGAGTGGTTCGAACTTTCAGGCAAAGATAACAGAGATATCTACATACCCAGATGAAGATGCAGCTAATAATGGAAGCGGAGGGGGAAATCCAAATAGTTCCTTTTATGATTTTACTGCTTATGTAGAAAACAGCACAGGGCTTTCCAATGGAGAGTCAGTGAATTTAAACATGACAATTGGACAAGGCGGAAATGCAAACAGTCTCTATATTGATAAAGCATATGTAAGAAAGCAAAATGGAAATTATTATGTATTAAAAGAAGGTAAAAAGAAACGTCTGGTAAAACAGAAAGTCGTTACTGGAAAAACATATTATGGAAGTATAATAGAATTAAAATCTGGTATAAAAAATGATGATTTCATAGCATTTCCATATGGTAAGACAGCAAAAGAAGGTGTCAGAATTAAAAAATCTGATACGACAAACTATGCAAAAGGATAGCAGGAGGGAAAAAGTAGATGTTTGAAAACATAAGATTGTCTTTCCAGGGAATCTGGTCTCATAAAATGCGTTCCTTTTTAACAATGCTTGGTATCATTATTGGAATAGCAGCAATTATTGCCATTGTTTCTACTATAAAAGGCACAAATGAACAGATTAAAGAAAATTTAATTGGTTCGGGGCAAAATACAGTAGATGTACAGTTGTATCAGGGAGATTATGCATACGATATGGGCGGTGGAGTTCCAAGTGGAGTCCCAGTTGTAGGCGACAGTGAATTAAAACAGATTCAAAAAGCGGATAAGGTAAAAAGTGCTTCTCTATATAATTCCAGGCAGGATTATGACGGAGTATATTATTTGAATACATCCTTGTCTGGTGGTTATGTGTATGGAATTGATCAGAACTATTTATCTACGTGCGGATATATGCTAAAAGAAGGACGTGGATTTAATGCAAATGATTATAAAAAGTATCGAAAAGTAGTTCTTCTGGATGAAGATTCGAAAGAAGCCCTGTTTCAGGGAGAAAATCCACTTGGAAAAACAATAGAAATACAAAAAGAACCTTATATGGTAGTAGGCGTAATAACACCTGAAAAAGAATTTCAGCCTGTTATTAACAGTATAGATGATTATTATACCTACGAGAGTAACAGCAGTGGAAAAGTTTATATACCAAATGCCACATGGCCGATTGTTTATCAATACGACGAACCACAGAATCTGATTGTTCGGGTAGGCAGTACAGACGATATGACGGTTGTAGGAAAAGGCTGCGCAAAAATATTGAATAATTATTTATCAGTATCGGATAACACCATGAAATACAAAGCACAGGATTTGCTTAAACAGGCCAAACAAATGCAGGAATTAAGCTCTTCAACAAATCGAATGCTGATTTGGATTGCAGGTATATCGTTGCTGGTTGGTGGAATTGGTGTTATGAATATCATGCTTGTTTCTGTGACAGAAAGAACACAAGAAATTGGACTAAAAAAAGCAATTGGAGCCAAAAAGTACAAAATATTAATCCAGTTTTTAACAGAAGCAGCTGTTCTTACAAGCTTTGGAGGTCTGGTTGGTGTTGCAGCAGGTATTATTTTAGCAGAAGTCATTTCAAAGATGACAGAAACACCAGTTGCAATCAGTGGAACGGCAGCAGTTGGAAGCGTTATCTTTTCCATGATAATAGGTATTGTATTTGGAATGCTCCCTTCTTATAAAGCAGCAAATTTAGATCCAATCGATGCATTACGTAGGGAATAAAGTTAAAAGAAGAATTATTTGTAGAACAGTTGAATTACTGCGATATGCTTACACTAATTGTGCAAATAAAACAAAAAAGTCTAACAAAAGAACAAATTGTAAGATAATTTTCAAAAATTCTATAACTCGTATTGCTTAATAAATTAAATGAGTGTATAATAACAACATATTTGAATATGAAAAAAGACGTTAGAGGGAAACTACAATTCAGGTATCTTTTTCAGAGAGCTGGTGTTTGGTGAAAATCAGTAAAGAAAAGAATTTTTCCACTTCCCGAGTCTGCAGTGAAAGCTGCGGGGTTTGTATCCCATACCATACACGAAAGAGGTCGGTTTTTACCGGCAATTTGGGTGGCAACGCGGAGAGTTTTATATGGCCTTTCGTCCCAGGTACTTAAGAAAGTACTGGGTCGTAGGGTCTTTTTTGTACTTTTTTAAGAAAACAACCTTAAAATCACGGAATACAATATGTGATTTTATAAAATATTTAGGTTAAACGAAATGCTAAACACAAAGCAGCAATAGATGGAAAATCATCTGGCGATACATAAACAACTAGGAGGATAACAATGATTGATTTAAAATTTTTACGTGAAGATCCAGAAGCAGTAAGACAAAACATCAAAAACAAATTCCAGGAGCACAAACTTCCACTTGTAGATGAAGTAATTGCATTGGACGAAGAGGCTAGAACAACACAGCAACAGGCAGATGATTTAAGAGCAAGTCGCAATAAGCTTTCAAAGGAAATTGGAGCTTTGATGGGACAGGGCAAAAAAGAAGAAGCAGAAGCAGTGAAAAAGCAGGTAAGTGAAAATGCACAAACACTTTCTGAACTGGAAGAAAAAGAAAGAGTATTACAGGAAAAAGTAAATAAAATCATGATGGTAATTCCAAATATCATAGATCCATCCGTTCCAATTGGAAAAGATGATTCCTGTAACGTGGAAATTGAAAAATTTGGAGAGCCTTTTGTTCCTGACTTTGAGGTTCCATATCATACAGAAATCATGGAAAAATTTGATGGAATAGACATTGATGCAGCAGGAAAAGTTGCAGGAAATGGTTTTTATTATTTAATGGGAGACATAGCAAGACTGCATTCGGCTGTTATTTCTTATGCAAGAGATTTTATGATTGACCGTGGATTTACATACTGTATTCCACCATATATGATTCGAAGCAATGTTGTAACAGGCGTTATGAGCTTTGATGAGATGGATGCCATGATGTATAAAATAGAAGGGGAAGATTTGTATTTAATCGGAACCAGTGAACATTCCATGATTGGAAAATTTATTGACACCATTCAGGAGGAAGAAAAACTTCCATATACACTAACAAGTTATTCTCCATGTTTTCGTAAAGAAAAAGGGGCACACGGGATAGAAGAACGAGGAGTATATCGTATCCATCAGTTTGAAAAGCAGGAAATGATTGTTGTTTGCAAGCCAGAAGAATCAAAAGAATGGTATGATAAACTCTGGAAAAACACAGTGGATTTTTTCCGTACTCTTGATATACCTGTTCGTACGTTGGAATGCTGCTCTGGTGATCTAGCAGATTTAAAAGTGAAATCATGCGATGTGGAAGCATGGTCACCGAGACAAAAGAAATATTTTGAAGTAGGAAGTTGTTCTAACTTAGGAGATGCACAGGCAAGACGATTAAAAATCCGTGTGAAAGCAAAAGATGGAAATAAATATTTTGCCCATACGTTAAATAATACAGTAGTTGCACCACCAAGAATGCTAATAGCGTTTTTGGAGAATAACTTAAACGAAAATGGAAGTGTAAATATACCAAAAGCATTACAACCATATATGGGTGGAAAGAAAAAACTTGATATTGTTACAAAATGATACAGTGCAAAGAAACTGACATTTTAAGACTGACTGGGGAGCTAAATGAAAGATAGCTCCTTTTTCAGAATCTTCTATGCGAAAAATTAGCACTCAGGTACTAGAAAAAAGACAGTTTTTTTTCATACAATTTCAATAATTTTTTTAGTGAAAAGTAAAGTATTTCTAAAGTAAAAATGAATATTGCTTTAAAAATGCAGAAAAAAAGACAATTTAACTAAAAGACTATTGTTCAAATTTTACAAAAAAACGTGATAATTATATGCCTATTAAAAAAATTGACAATTATCTCAGAATAAAGTAGAATAAATCGCAACATTATAAACAAAGATTATTATAAAAATTTAATAGAAAGGAAGGGATAATACGGGAAATTTTAAAACAGAATTCGCAAATCAAATAAGTGTTCACACAGCATTTAAAATTCCGATTTTGGGTGGGTTAGATATATCCGAATCGGTAGTTATGACGTGGGTAGTTATGGCAGTTATAATTATTGTAGGTCTGCTTGTAACAAGCAATTTGAAAGTTGAAAACCCTAGTAAGCGACAGCTGTTAGTAGAGTCATTTTTTTCTTGGTTATACCACTTCTTCGAGGATTTAATAGGAGAAGAAGGAAAAAAATATATTCCATATCTTATGACAATTATCGTTTATCTTACAATTTCAAATATGCTAGGTTGGTTTGGACTAACACCACCAACAAAAGATATTCAGGTTACTGCAGCACTAGCTATTATGAGTATTATTTTAATTGAATCGTCGGGTATGATCCATAAAGGATTTGGCGGATGGTTTAGACAAAAGGTTGAACCAATAGCAGCAATCGCACCTTTGAATTTCCTTGAAATTCTTATTAGACCATTATCGCTTTGTATGCGACTTTTTGGTAACATGTTAGGTGGATTTATTATCATGGAATTAATCAAACATTTAGTACCAGTTATTGTACCAATACCGTTTGGATTATTCTTTGATACATTTGACGCTATTATACAGGCATATGTATTTTGCCTTCTTACATCTTTGTTTATCAAAGAATCGATTGAATAATTATAACTATTCAATTTTTTCTATAATGTAATTGCATTTTTATAGGGTATGAATCAAATTAACCAAATTAATTCTGAAAAGTGAAAAGGAGTGTATATTATTATGACAGGAAGTTTATTAGCAATCGGAGCAGGTCTAGCAGCAATGACAGGTATTGGAGCAGGTATTGGTATTGGTATTGCAACATCAAAAGCAACAGAAGCAGTTGCAAGACAGCCAGAAGCTGAAGGAAGAATTACAAAACTTTTAATTTTAGGTTGTGCACTTGCAGAATCAACTGCTATTTATGGATTGGTTGTAGCATTATTAATTATCTTCGTAATGTAATAAAGAAAAAAGAAAGGCTGGCGGGAGAATGTTAAAAATAGAATGGCAGAACATTGTCTTTACCATCATCGATTTAATCGTTCTTTATTTGATTTTTGGAAAAATAATAGTTCGTCGTGTAATGGTAGTTATTCAGAAACGACAGGGAATAATTGATGAACAGCTTGCAGATGCAGATAATAAACAAAAGCATGCAGATGGTTTAAAGACAGAATATGAAGGTCTGCTTCAAAATGCACATAATGAATCAAGTGAGATTGTTGAAAATGCCAGAGCAAATGCGCAAACAGAATATGATGCCAAGATAGAAGAAGCACAGACTCAGGCAGCAAAAATCATTACAGATGCGCATAAACAAATTGAAATTGATCGTCAGAAAACGTTTGTTGACTTACAATCAGAAATTTCAGGACTTGCTCTTGTGGCAGCACAAAAAATACTCAAAGAAAATTCAGGCGATGAAGCAAACCAGTCACTGTACAATCAGTTTTTAAAAGCAGGTGGTTCAAATGACGCAAACGGCAAATAATTATGGAGTAATTTTATATGATCTGAAGATACCAACTCAGATCATTAGCGAAACAAGAGAAATTCTTTCTGCTACACCGGAGCTTTCCAAAGCATTAATATGTCCGATTGTTTCAATGAAAGATAAGCATGAATTGATTAATAAAATTTTTCCACAGGAAATGCATAATTTTTTAAAAGTACTGTGTGATTATCAAAGTGTAGATCGTTTGCCTGATATCTTTAAGGCTTATGATGAATATTTTGATGAGCAAAATGATATATTAAGGGCAAGTTTGTATTATGTCACAGCACCAACGGATGCCCAGCATGACCAGATAAGACAAAATCTTGTGGAAAAATATGGTAAGAAGAATGTTCTGATAAATATGATAAAACAACCGGATTTGATTGGTGGATTTATGATTCGTGTGAGAGATCAGGAAACTGACTGGAGCATGAGAGGACGTTTGAATAAACTACAGCAAAAAATGATTTGGAGGTGATATCCGTGAGTTCAATTAGTTCAGAAGAAATAATCTCAATACTAAAAAATGAAATAGAAAATTACGAACTGATCAGCCAAGATCAGGAAGTGGGAACTGTCATCTGGGTAGGTGATGGTATTGCGACTATATATGGTATCGAACATGCTACTTATGGTGAAATCGTAGTATTTGAAAGTGGTTCCAAGGGAATGGTACAGGATATCCAGAGAAATCAAATTGGTTGTATTATTTTTGGTAATGATACAACAATTAAAGAGGGAACCAAAGTAACCAGAACGAAGAAAAAAGCAGGTTTACCTGTAGGAGATGCATTCCTTGGAAGAGTTGTAAATGCTCTTGGTGCACCAATTGATGGAAAAGGTGAAATTAAATCCGATGACTATCGTGCCATAGAACAGGAAGCACCAGGTATTATAGATAGACAGGGTGTAAACCAACCAATGGAAACAGGTATTTTATCCATTGACTCTATGTTCCCTATTGGCAGAGGACAAAGAGAGTTGATTATTGGTGACAGACAGACTGGTAAAACATCAATTGCAACAGATACGATTTTAAACCAGAAGGGTAAAGATGTCGTATGTGTATATGTTGCAATTGGTCAGAAAGCTTCTACTGTTGCAAAACTTGTTAGTACTTTAGCGAAAAATGATGCGATGGATTATACAATTGTATTAGTAGCTACAGCTTCTGATTCAGCATCTTTGCAGTATATTGCTCCTTATGCTGGAACTTCACTGGCAGAGCATTTTATGTATCAGGGAAAAGATGTTTTGATTGTTTATGATGATTTATCAAAACATGCAGTTGCATATCGTGCACTTTCCTTGTTATTAGAGCGTTCACCAGGACGTGAAGCATATCCAGGAGATGTTTTCTACTTACATTCCAGATTGTTGGAAAGATCTAGTAAGTTAAGCGATGAGTTAGGTGGCGGATCGATTACAGCACTGCCAATTATCGAAACTCAGGCGGGTGACGTTTCTGCATATATTCCTACAAACGTTATTTCCATTACAGATGGACAGATATTCCTTGAAAGTGATTTATTCTTTGCTGGTATGCGTCCAGCTGTTAATGTTGGTCTTTCTGTATCCCGTGTTGGTGGTGCAGCTCAGACGAAGGCAATGAAAAAAGCAGCAGGAAGTATCCGTATTGACTTAGCTCAGTATCGTGAAATGGAAGTATTTTCACAGTTTAGTTCAGATTTAGATGATGCAACAAAAGAGCAGCTTGCTTATGGTGCAGGATTAATGGAATTACTTAAACAGCCATTATCACACCCAATGAGTCTTGCAGATCAGGTAATTACACTGATTACATCAGGGAATCGATTGTTATTGGATGTTCCAGCTGCAAAAACAAAAGATTTCCAGAAGAGAATGCTTGAGTTCTTCCATCTTGAGAAGAAAGAAATTGTTACTGAAATCACAGAAAAGAGAGTGCTGACAGATGAGCTTACAAAAGCAATTCTTGATGCTACAAAAGAATTCAAAAGTAGAGGGTAAAACATGGCGAATACAAAAGAAATTCTCAAAAGAATGAAAAGTATTCAGGATACCATGAAAATCACCAATGCCATGTATATGATATCTTCTTCTAAGTTAAGAAGTGCTAAGAAAAAGTTAGAAGATACAGAGCCTTACTTCTTTGCATTAGACCATTCTATTGCACGATTTCTACGTAATATCAAAGATGTTGAAAGCAAATATTTTGACATAAAAAAAGATATTCCAGAGGAAAAGAAAAAAAGAGGTTATATTGTTATCACTGCCGATAAAGGAATGGCTGGTGCATACAATCACAACGTGATTAAATTGGCCCATGAACTTTTCAATCAAGGAGAACATAATAAACTTTTTGTTGTCGGTGAATTAGGCCGCCAATATTTTGCAAAAGAAGGCCAGCAGGTAGATACCCAGTTTCGATACACGGTTCAAAATCCTTCCTTACACAGAGCTCGTGTTATAACAGAAAGAATTCTTGAACTGTATAATAATGATGAGTTGGATGAAGTTTATCTGATTTATACAAAAATGGAAAATGCATTTTCTATGAATGCAGAAAAAATTAAACTGCTTCCTTTAAATGCAAGTGATTTCATAGTAGATGAATCAGAAGCAAATATGGGTGAAATGCTCGCAGAACCATCGATGGAAACATTGTTAGATCATGTGGTTCCAAGCTATATTACGGGTAATATTTATAGTACGTTGGTTGAATCTTATGCAAGTGAACATAATTCAAGAATGATGGCGATGCAATCTGCAACAGATAATGCAAAAGATATGTTATCTAGATTAACAATTGAATATAATCGTGTGCGTCAGGCTGCAATCACACAGGAACTGACTGAAGTAATCAGTGGTGCCAAGGCACAAAAACGTAAGAAAAAGAAATAGCGGAAAGGAGGTTCCCTCTAGCTTTACAAGAGGTAAATGGGATGAAAAAAGGAAAAATTGTACAGGTTTTAGGACCTGTAGTAGACGTAGAATTTGAAGACAATGACCTTCCACTAATTAAAGATGCCTTAGAAGTTAGTAATGATGGAAGAAGATGTGTAATGGAAGTTGCACAGCATACAGGTAATAATACAGTTCGTTGTATCATGCTTGCTTCCAGTGAAGGACTTCATAAAGGAATGGATGTTATTGCAACTGGAAAAGGAATTATGGTTCCTGTTGGTAAAGAAACATTAGGACGTTTATTTAACGTTTTAGGAGAAACAATAGATAAAGGTGAATCTTTGGAAACAGAGGATCAAAAGCATTGGGTAATCCATAGAGATCCTCCTTCATTTGAAGAGCAAAGTCCTGTAGTAGAAATTCTCGAAACAGGTATTAAAGTTATCGATTTACTTGCTCCATATGCAAAAGGTGGTAAAATTGGTCTTTTTGGTGGTGCTGGTGTTGGTAAGACAGTATTGATTCAGGAATTAATTACAAATGTAGCTACACAACATGGTGGATATTCTGTATTTACTGGTGTTGGTGAACGTTCCAGAGAAGGTAACGATCTTTGGGTAGAAATGAAAGAATCTGGTGTTCTTGAAAAAACTGCCTTAGTGTTCGGACAAATGAATGAACCACCTGGAGCTCGTATGCGTGTTGCTGAAACAGGTCTTACAATGGCTGAATACTTCCGTGATGTTGATCATCAGGATGTGTTGCTTTTCATTGATAATATTTTCCGTTTTGTACAGGCTGGATCTGAAGTATCTGCATTATTAGGCCGTATGCCTTCTGCTGTAGGTTATCAGCCAACTCTTGCAAATGAAATGGGTGAATTACAGGAACGTATTGCATCTACAAAACAAGGCTCTGTTACATCAGTACAGGCTGTATATGTACCTGCTGATGATCTTACAGATCCTGCTCCTGCAACAACATTCGCACATTTGGATGCAACGACCGTTCTTTCCAGAAAGATCGTAGAACAGGGTATTTATCCTGCTGTAGATCCACTTGCATCAAACTCTCGTATTTTGGAAGCTGATGTAGTAGGTGAAGAGCACTACGAGACAGCACGAAAAGTACAGGAAATTTTACAAAAATATACAGAATTACAGGATATTATTGCTATTCTTGGTATGGAAGAATTATCAGAAGAAGATAAAACAACGGTTTATCGAGCAAGAAAAATCCAAAAATTCTTATCACAGCCATTCCATGTAGCAGAAAACTTTACTGGTGTTTCTGGAAAATACGTTCCATTAAAAGAAAGTATTCGTGGATTCAAAGCTATTATTAATGGAGAAATGGATGAATATCCAGAGGCTGCATTTTTTAATGTAGGTACCATTGAAGACGTAGTGGAAAAAGCTAAGACCCTGCAGAATAAAAATTCCGCCAACTAAGGAGGAATAAATCATGAATACATTTGCTTTAAAAATCATAGCATGTGATAAAATCTTTTTTGAAGATGATTGTGAAGAAATAATCTTACCATTAATTGATGGAGAAAAAGGTGTATTAGCGTATCATGAAGATATGGCTTTTGCAATCGCAATTGGCGAGTTGAAAATCAAAAAGACAGATGGAAACTGGATAACAGGCATTGTTGGCTCTGGGTATGCCCAGATTAAAGACAATAAAGCGACTGTTGTTGTTGAAACAGCAGAATATCCAGAAGATATTGATGTTCGTAGAGCACAAGAAGCAAAAGAACGTGCAGAAGAACAACTTCGTCAAAAATTAAGTCTTCAGGAATATCATCGTTCACAAGCATCTCTTGCAAGAGCGATGCAGCGTTTGAAAGTTGGTAATAAAGATTATCACTAGAGCTTATAAGTGAAAGAACATTTGCGCAGGCAAATGTTCTTTTTTTAAAGAAAAAAGCATTGACATTTATATATATACACTGATATAGTATAAATATACATTATGAGCATAAGAATTATGCATGAATATAAAATGTAAAATTCGCAAACATGATTCACTCAGATAAAAATATAAAAGATAATGTAGTAGATAGCAGATAAATAACACGAAAATACATGCATCTATATTGTATATTAATGCTATAATGATATTTATAACAATGCAATACAATTTTCTGAAAAAAAAGGTTGAAAATTAAAAGGGTATATGGTAAGATTTTTACAATTTAGGTACATGAAGGAAAGACAAAATACTTTTTGGATATCTAGACCATGGCTATGAATTACATAGGTGTTAGGGAAATATGAAACCCTGTTCAGGAAAAAGGAGAATTTTGACTCTTTTTTTTTGAGAAAAATCAGAAAGGACAGGTAAAAAAATGAAGGCTTTTCTTATACTTGAAGACGGAAATGTGTTTACGGGAACCAGTATTGGATCAAGAAATGAAGTTATAAGTGAAATTGTATTTAATACATCCATGACTGGATACTTAGAGGTGTTGACAGACCCATCTTACGCAGGACAGGCAGTTGTTATGACCTATCCATTAATTGGTAATTATGGAATCACTCCTGATATGGAGTCAAAAAGACCATGGCCAGATGGCTATATTGTGCGTGAATTATCCAGAATGCCAAGTAATTTCCGCTGTGAAGGTACAATACAGGATTTTTTGGAAAAACATGAAATTCCTGGTATTGCGGGTATCGATACAAGAGCCTTAACAAAGATACTAAGAGAAAAAGGCACTATGAATGGCATGATTACAACAAATGAGTCATATGATTTGCAGGAAGTAATTGTGCAATTAAAAAAATATACAACTGGAAATGTTGTAGATAAGGTAACTTGCCAGGAGAAAAGCGTTTTTAATGGAAATGGAAAAAAAGTAGCACTTATGGACTTTGGCGCAAAAAATAATATAGCCCGTTCTTTAAATAAAAAAGGATGTCAGGTAACCGTTTATCCGGCACATACTTTAGCAGAGGAGATTTTAGCAGATCATCCAGATGGAATTATGCTAAGTAATGGACCTGGAGATCCAAAGGAATGTACTCAGATTATTGAAGAAATAAAGAAACTCTATAATTCTGATACTCCGATATTCGCAATTTGTCTGGGACATCAGTTGATGGCTCTTGCCACAGGTGCAGACACACACAAGATGAAATATGGACACAGAGGCGGGAATCATCCAGTGAAAGATTTAGCAACGAATCGTGTATATATTTCCTCACAGAATCATGGTTATGTAGTGGATACAGATACATTAGATTCAAACATAGCAAAACCAGCATTTGTAAATGTAAATGATGGAACAAATGAAGGTCTTGAGTATATTGGAAAAAATATTTTTACGGTTCAGTTTCACCCAGAAGCATCACCAGGACCACAGGATTCCGGTTATTTATTTGACCGATTTATAGATATGATGGGAGGAAATTAGGGAATGCCAAAAAATACAGATATTAAAAAAGTACTTGTTATCGGCTCCGGTCCGATTATCATAGGACAGGCAGCGGAATTTGATTATGCTGGAACACAGGCATGTCGTTCCCTGAAAGAAGAAGGCATAGAAGTTTGTCTTGTAAATTCAAATCCTGCCACAATTATGACAGATAAAGACATTGCAGATCAGGTCTATATTGAACCATTAACAGCAGGTGTTTTAGAACAGATCATTTTAAAGGAAAAGCCAGATAGTGTATTACCAACACTTGGAGGTCAGGCAGGACTTAATCTTGGAATGGAATTAGATGAATCTGGATTCCTGAAAAAACATAATATCAACTTAATTGGTACGACAGCCGCAACGATTCGAAAAGCAGAAGATCGTCAGGAATTCAAAGATACCATGGAGAAAATAGGAGAACCCTGTGCCCCATCCGTTGTTGTTCATAATGTGGAAGATGGAATTAAATTTACAAATACCATAGGTTATCCAATTGTACTTCGCCCAGCATATACATTAGGTGGAAGCGGTGGAGGAATTGCACATGACGAAAAAGAACTGATTGAAATTCTTTCCAATGGTCTTCGATTAAGTCGTGTAGGTGAAGTTTTAGTGGAACGTTGTATTGCTGGATGGAAAGAAATTGAATATGAAGTAATGCGAGACTCAAACGGTAACTGTATTACAGTATGTAATATGGAAAATCTTGATCCAGTTGGTGTTCATACAGGTGATAGTATTGTAGTTGCACCCTCTCAGACATTAAGTGACAAAGAATATCAGATGCTTCGTTCATCCGCTTTGAATATTATCAATGAATTACAGATTACCGGTGGTTGCAATGTACAATATGCACTTCATCCGGAATCATTCGAATATTGTGTCATTGAAGTAAATCCACGTGTAAGCCGTTCTTCGGCATTGGCTTCAAAAGCAACTGGATACCCAATTGCAAAAGTAGCAGCAAAGATAGCACTCGGATATACATTAGATGAAATCAAAAATACCATTACAGGAAAAACATATGCAAGTTTTGAGCCTATGATTGACTACTGTGTCGTGAAAATCCCAAGATTACCATTTGATAAATTTATAACTGCAAGCCGAAGTCTGACGACTCAGATGAAAGCAACTGGTGAAGTTATGAGCATATGCACAAACTTTGAAGGTGCTTTAATGAAAGCAGTCAGATCCTTAGAACAGCATGTTGACAGCATGATGTCTTATGACTTTACCCAATTAAGTGAAGAAGAACTAAAAGAACAGCTTTCCGTTGTGGATGATAGAAGAATCTGGGTAATTGCAGAGGCATTAAGAAGACAGATGGATTATGAAACGATTCATAATATTACAATGATTGATGAGTGGTTTATTGATAAAATAGCAATTTTAGTAGAGATGGAAGAAGCATTAAAAAAAGGACCATTGACTGTTGAACTGCTAAAAGAAGCGAAAAGAATTGAATTTCCAGACAATGTAATAGCTGCTTTATCGGGAGTTTTGGAAGAAGAAATTAAAAAGATTCGGTATGAGAATCAAATAATAGCAGCATTTAAGATGGTTGATACCTGCGCAGCAGAGTTTGAAGCTTCAACACCATATTACTATTCCTGTTTTGGAAGTGAAGATGAAACAATTAAAACAAATGATAAGAAAAAAGTATTAGTATTAGGTTCAGGTCCAATCAGAATCGGACAGGGAATTGAATTTGACTATTGCTCTGTTCATGCAACCTGGGCATTTTCAAAAGAGGGATATGAAACGATCATTGTTAATAATAATCCGGAAACAGTCAGTACCGATTTTGATATAGCAGATAAGCTTTACTTTGAACCATTAACGCCAGAGGATGTTGAAAATATTGTGAATTTAGAACATCCGGATGGAGCTGTAGTACAGTTTGGCGGACAGACAGCAATTAAATTAACGGAAAGTTTAATGAAAATGGGTGTACCAATTCTTGGAACAAAAGCAGAGGATGTAGATGCGGCAGAAGACAGGGAGCTATTTGACAAAATATTAGAAGAAACACAAATTCCAAGAGCAGCTGGTGGAACTGTTTATACAGCACAACAAGCAAAAGAAGTAGCAAATAACCTTGGATATCCAGTACTCGTAAGACCTTCCTATGTACTTGGCGGACAAGGGATGCAGATTGCTTTGTCAGATGAAGAAATCGAAGAGTTTATGGAAGTAATTAACCGCTACGAGCAGGAACATCCAATTCTTGTAGATAAATATCTGCAGGGAAAAGAAATTGAAGTAGACGCCGTATGTGATGGAACGGACATCTTAATTCCTGGTATCATGGAACATATAGAAAGAACCGGAGTTCATTCAGGCGATAGTATTTCTGTATATCCAGCGTTTACAATCTCTGATAAAGTAGTTGAAACGATTACCGAATACACCAAGAAACTGGCACAGGCGCTTCATATTATAGGACTTATAAACATTCAGTTTATTGCGATAGAAGATGAGGTATATGTAATTGAAGTGAATCCTCGTTCTTCCAGAACAGTACCTTATATTAGTAAGGTAACAGGCATTCCAATTGTAGATCTGGCAGCAAAAGTAATGATAGGACATACAATAAAGGAAATGGGATTTGAACCAGGACTGCAACCAAAAGCCGATTATTTTGCAATTAAAATGCCGGTATTTTCATTTGAAAAAATAAGAGGAGCAGAGATAAGCCTTGGACCAGAAATGAAATCAACAGGTGAATGTCTTGGAATTGCAAAAACGTTCAATGAAGCTTTATACAAGGCTTTTTTGGGAGCAGGAGTTATCTTGCCCAAATATAAGCAGATGATTATGACAGTAAAAGATGCAGATAAACCAGAAGCAGCAGAAGTAGCCAAACGTTTTGAAGCTTTAGGATATAAAATATATGCAACAAGAAGCACTGCAAAATTTTTACAGGAAAAAGGTGTAAATGCACTTCGGGTAAATAAGATTTCGCAGGAATCTCCAAATGTAATGGATTTGATTCTAGGACATAAAATTGATCTTGTTATTGACACTCCAACACAAGGACGTGATAAATCAAGAGACGGCTTTTTAATAAGAAGAAATGCAATTGAAACAGGCGTACACTGCATTACTGCAATGGATACAGCAAATGCCTTAGCAACTAGTCTGGAGCATGCAAATGAGGCGCTTACCATGATTAATATTGCGCAGGTGAAAAATCCTGGTTCTAAATAAAAAAAGGCAGACTGAAATTTGCAATAATCAAGTATTTCATTATGAAAAGTAAAAAAGTTTTATACAAAATAAAAGCCGGAAAATGATGTTTTATCACTTTCTGGCTTTTGCTTTTTCTAAAATATATCATACGGTTGAGAAAGAATATCAGGCTTTTGCTCTTTGACGAAGTAACTTACGTCGCTTACTTTTTTGATAGCGCTCTGTAGTTTTTTTAAGATGTTCATCAACAGCAAACTGTTCTAACGTTTTTTCATCAAATATAATGCGATTATCCATAGTTTTCATCACATCTTTGATTTGAACTTTAGCATAAATATTCGGATTTTTCAAATCATATAAAGAATTATCTTTAAATAATAAAATAAGTGGACGAGAGAAATCACTTTGATTCTCTTCTAATACAAGAGCCTTTTCACCATTTAACAAATCAATACAGCTTCCTTTTGGAAGAATATGAATGCATGCACCGAGAGCTTTTACAACATCTTTATCGTATTTGCTGGTAGAAGTTTTAATGATATCGTAAGCTCTTAATTCAGAAGTCGGCTGTTTATTCAAATTCATGGCAGTCATGTGATCAAAGGTATCAGAAACCTGTAAAATCCGGGTTCCATCCAGCCAAGTTACATGTGGATCGCCAGCCATGGTTGAATGCGTTCCATAACGAACCATTTGTGAAATGTAGGCAAGTGAATTATCTGGAAATTCAAAGAAATTAGCAACCCGTATTAAAATATTATATGCAGTGGTTCTGGCATGCTGGATTGCTTTTTTATCTTCTTCACTTAAATCATCGCCTTTGTCTAAAATATTTTGTGCTACAAAGATATAACCAAAATCATAAAGCAAAGCAGAAGTTACGATGGAACGTTGAATCTGACTGTTCGCACCGAGCTTGTGAGTAATCATGGCTGCCAGAATTGCAACACAGATAGAGTGCTTATACACAAAATCCCCAGAGCTGCGGATATCCTGATTAAATTGGAATTTATGGTCTAACGAACCATATTTTTGAATGATGGAATCTACCAGCAACATAAGAGTTTTTGGTGGTTTTTCGTTTTTCAGCAGATTAATGTTATTCCTTAGCTGAAACATGGAAATTGTTTGAAATTGTTCAAACTCAATATCTTCGCGCGACAATGGTGCCAACGGTTCTGCTGGTTCCAGCACATAGATACCGATAAGCATAAAATTTTGGATATAGTTGATAACCTGCAAACTTAACTTTGTATTCCTTTCATATAAAAGAACACCATCTTTATTATAGATTGGCTTGGCAAGCCTCATGCCAGGTTTTAAATCTTTAGATTCAACAAATTGCATGTAAACACCCCCATGATATGATTTATTTTCTTATTATTAATACTCCTGTCTAAATATTATCATATTGAAAGGGGAAATACAATAATGTATAATAACATAAAGTGATTACGCAACCTGATTTATGCAAATAGTAAAAAAACAATCTGACTGCAATAGCATTTTACAAATGTAGTGATAAAATAAATGTCATAAAATTTGTTTCTTATAGTTTTTATACAAAGGGGAAAAGATGAAACTTTTTTTTCGTAAAGTAAAATGTATCATGCTCATTTGTCTATGCCTGGTTTTGATAAATACAAATGCTGCATTTGCAGATACACAGGACAAAATAGATAATGCCAAAGATACGATTGATGATTTAACAAAGCAGCAGCAGGATGCACAAAATCAGGTAGACAGCCTGACACAGCAAAAAGGTTCTTTGCAAGATCAGGTAGACAGCCTGAATACAAAATTAACTACACTGGGTAATTCCATAGCCGATACAAATAATCAGATTTCAGAAAAAAATAGTGAAATCGTTCAAACAAAATCTGATTTGCAAGTGGCGACACAAAAATCCCAGACACAATATTCGGATATGAAAAAGCGCATTAAATTTATGTATGAAAATGGTTCGGATTCACTTTCACAGGTAATTTTCAGCTCTAAATCAATTGCAGATATGTTAAATAAAGCAGAATATGTAAAAGAATTAAGCGATTATGACAGACAAATGCTGGTAACATATCAAACAACGCAGGCAGAGATTACGCAAAAAGAAGCAGATTTGGAAACGAAGCAGAAAGAATTGACAAATTTGCAGGCATCCATGAAAAAAAAGCAGGGGCAGATGCAAAACCTGATTACAACAACACAGACAAATATAAAGCAGGCAGAAAGCAAGATAAACAATGCACAAACTGTTTCAACTGAGTTACAGGCGCAGATTGACCAGCAAAAGGCTGTAGAAGTTCAATTAGAGATTCAAAAAGCAAAAGAAGATGCGGCAAGACTGGCCGAGATAAAAAGAGAAGAACAGGAAGCTGCAGCAGCTAAACAAGCAGCACAGACAGCAGCGCAGGCAACAGGCACTACAGTAGCCCCAGTAAGTTACGATAATAGTGATGTATCATTATTGGCAGCATTAATATACTGCGAGGCTGGCGGAGAAAGTTATGACGGTCAGCTTGCGGTCGGCAGTGTAGTAGTGAATCGTGTGAACAGTACATATTTCCCAAACTCTGTTTCGGGAGTTATTTATCAAAGTGGTCAGTTTTCACCTGTAGCCAGTGGAAGGTTTGCAACTGTACTGGGACAGGGCCTGACAACTGCTTCCTGTATGCAGGCAGCACAGTCGGTACTTTCGGGAAATTTAACCAATAATTTCTTATATTTTAGAGCAAACAACGGCATTATTTCGGGAACAGTCATTGGAAATCAAGTGTTTTATTAGAAAAAAATGGATTTTTGTATATAAAGTACAAAAATCCATTTTTTATAATTGGAAAAACAAAGAGAAAGTAAAAAAAATAACAATAAATATAAAAATCTGTTTTTGTTATTGCCAAGAAAAAAAAGTTGTGATATCCTAAAACAAGTTACAAGATGAAGCCAAAACAGGCGTTTTTATTTTTTTTCAAAACATTGTTAAAAATTTAACGTCATTGAGAAATTTTAAACAATACTCAAAAGGAGACGAAAAAATGGCAAAAAAAGTAGTATTAGCAGGTGCTTGCCGTACGGCAATTGGAAAAATGGGTGGAGCTTTAAGCAATACTCCAGCAGTAGACTTAGGTGCTATCGTAATTAAAGAAGCTTTAAACAGAGCAGGTGTTAAACCAGAGCAGGTTGATGAAGTAATGATGGGTTGTGTTCTTCAGGCAGGTTTAGGACAGAATCCTGCACGTCAGGCTTCTATTAAAGCAGGTCTTCCAGTTGAAGTACCGGCATTTACCTTAAATGTTGTTTGTGGTTCAGGTTTGAAATGCGTAAATGAAGCTGCAAACATGATTATTGCAGGTGAAGCAGACATTGTGGTTGCAGGTGGAATGGAAAATATGTCATTAGCTCCATATACATTGCCAAATGCTCGTTTTGGTTACCGTATGAATAACGGAACAATAGTAGATTCCATGGTAAATGATGCATTAACAGATGCATTCAATCATTACCATATGATGATAACAGCTGAAAATATTTGCGACAAATATGGTCTGACTCGTGAAGAATTAGATTCGTTTTCAGCAAGTAGCCAGCAGAAGGCTGAAAAAGCAATAACAGAAGGAAGATTTAAAGATGAAATCGTTCCAGTGCCTGTAAAAGTAAAAAAAGAAATTGTTATGTTTGATACAGATGAAGGTCCTCGTGCTGGAACAACTGCAGAATCTTTAGGAAAATTAAGATGCTGTTCTGGTAAAGAAGGCGGACTTGTTACTGCTGGAAACGCCTCTGGAATTAATGATGGAGCAGCAGCAATTGTTATTATGAGTGAAGAAAAAGCAAAAGAACTTGGTGTAACACCTATGGCTACATGGGTAGGAGGAGCACTTGGTGGTGTTGATCCTAAAATTATGGGAATTGGCCCTGTTGCATCTACAACAAAAGTATTTAACAGAACAGGTCTTACCATTGATGATATTGACTTGATTGAAGCAAATGAAGCTTTTGCAGCACAGGCTGTAGCTGTGTCAAAAGATTTGAAATTTGATATGTCTAAAGTGAATGTGAATGGTGGAGCGATTGCATTAGGTCATCCAGTAGGAGCTTCCGGATGCAGAATACTTGTTACATTGTTACACGAAATGCAAAAGAGAGACAATGTGAAAAAAGGTCTTGCAACTTTATGTATCGGTGGCGGAATGGGTTGCACAACAGTTGTAGAAAAATAATCTGTTGACAAAACGATTTATATAAATATTCTTAACTCACAAGGAGGATTATCATGAAAGTTGGTATTATTGGAGCCGGCACTATGGGTGCTGGTATCGCACAGGCTTTTGCCCAGACAGAAGGATATGAAGTATTCTTATGCGATATTAATGAAGAATTTGCTGCAAACGGCAAAAACAGAATTGCAAAAGGGTTTGCTGGAAGAATTGCAAAAGGTAAAATGACACAGGAAGCAGCAGATGCTATTTTAGCCAAAATTTCAACAGGCGTAAAAACAATTTGTACAGATTGCGATTTAGTTGTAGAAGCTGCTTTAGAAGTTATGGATGTCAAAAAGCAGACATTCCGTGAATTAGAAGAAATTGTAAAGAAAGACTGTGTTTTTGCTACAAATACATCTTCTTTATCTATTACAGAAATTGGTGCAGGATTAGACAGACCAGTTATTGGTATGCATTTCTTCAATCCAGCTCCAGTCATGAAATTAATCGAAGTAATCAAAGGTGAGAATACACCAGAAGAAGTAAAAGATAAAATCGTTGCAATTTCAAAAGAGATTGGAAAAACTCCAGTTGAAGTGAATGAAGCAGCAGGATTTGTTGTAAATAGAATCTTAATTCCTATGATCAATGAAGCAATTGGCATTTATGCTGAAGGAGTTGCTTCTGTAGAAGGAATTGATACAGCTATGAAATTGGGTGCAAACCATCCAATGGGACCTTTAGAATTAGGTGATCTGGTTGGACTTGATATCTGCCTTGCAATCATGAACGTTTTATATGATGAAACAGGTGATTCAAAATATCGCCCACATCCACTTTTAAAGAAAATGGTTCGTGCAGCTAAATTAGGAAGAAAAACTGGAATTGGATTTTACGATTACAGCAAATAAGTAATGAAGAAAGTTCTATATATTACTTATTTAGAAGAAAACGAAGCAGGTTAGTAATTCGATATATAAAGATTTATGTAAAAAAGAAATTATAAGAAAATATTAAGCAGACCGGATGCCGGCAGGAGAATTCCTACCGGCAGACTGTTGCAGAAGGAGTGTTATCATGGATTTTTCTTTAGATAAGAAACATGAAATGGCGAGAGCTCTTTTTAGAGAATTCGCTGAAACAGAAGTGAAACCACTTGCACAGGAAGTGGATGAACAAGAAAGATTCCCAAGAGAAACAGTTGAAAAAATGCAGAAATTAGGATTTATGGGAATCCCAGTTCCAAAAGAATACGGTGGACAAGGGTGTGATCCTTTAACGTATGCAATGTGTGTGGAAGAATTATCAAAAGTTTGTGGAACAACAGGTGTTATTGTATCTGCACATACATCATTATGTGTAGATCCTATCATGACATATGGTACAGAAGAACAAAAACAAAAATATTTAGTACCACTTGCAAAAGGGGAAAAATTAGGTGCTTTTGGTTTAACTGAACCAGGTGCTGGTACGGATGCGCAGGGCGTTCAGACAAAAGCTATATTAGATGGTGATGAATGGATCTTAAACGGTTCAAAAGTATTCATTACAAATGGTAAAGAAGCTGATATTTATATTATCATTGCTACTACTGAAGTATTAACGGATGCAAAAGGAAGAAAGAAAAAAATATTCTCTTCTTTTATCGTTGAAAAAGGAACACCAGGATTTACATTTGGAACAAAAGAAAAGAAAATGGGTATCCGTGGATCTGCAACTTATGAATTAATTTTTGAAGATTGCAGAATTCCAAAAGAAAACCTTTTAGGTGCATTGGGCAAAGGATTTGGAATTGCTATGCATACTTTAGATGGTGGACGTATTGGTATTGCAGCTCAGGCTCTTGGTATTGCTGCAGGTGCATTAGAAACAACGGTTAATTACGTTAAAGAAAGAAAACAATTTGGACGTGCAATTGGTGCATTCCAAAATACACAGTTCCAGCTGGCTGATATGTATACAAAGGTAGAAGCTGCACGTCTTTTAGTATATAAAGCTGCAATGGCAAAAGCTACTCAGAAATCATTTTCTCTTGAAGCTGCTACAGCAAAATTATATGCAGCTGAAATTGCTATGGATGTTGCTTCAAAAGCAGTTCAGTTACATGGTGGATATGGTTATATCAGAGAATGTGATGTAGAACGTATGATGCGTGATGCGAAAATCACAGAGATTTACGAAGGAACATCGGAAGTTCAGCGTATGGTTATTTCTGGTTCTTTATTGAAATAAACTAAAACTGATACAAAGCGAATCAATCATAAATTAAGGAGTGAAAATACCGTGAAAATAGTTGTTTGTATAAAACAGGTACCGGACACAAAGGGCGGCGTTAAATTTAACCCGGACGGTACATTGGATAGAGGCGCAATGCTTACTATCATGAATCCAGATGATAAAGCAGGCTTAGAGGCTGCTTTAAAATTAAAAGATCAATTTGGCGCAGAAGTTACTGCTATTACTATGGGACTTCCTAAAGCAGAAGAAGTACTTAGAGAAGCAATGGCAATGGGTGCTGATAAAGGAATTCTTGTTACAGACAGAGTACTTGGTGGAGCTGATACATGGGCTACTTCCACTACTCTTGCAGGAGCAATCCGTAATTTGGAATATGATTTGATTATTACAGGACGTCAGGCAATTGATGGTGATACAGCCCAGGTTGGACCACAGATTTCTGAACATCTTGGATTACCAGTTATTTCTTATGCTCAGAATATTAAAGTTGAGGGTGACTTTGTAATTGTACAGCGTCAGTATGAAGACAGATATCATGAATTAAAAGCGAAAATGCCTTGTTTAATTACTGCTTTAGCTGAATTAAACCAACCACGTTATATGACACCAGGTGGAATCTTTGATGCTTATGATAAAGAAATTACAGTATGGGGGAGAGCAAATTTAGTAGATGTTGATGATTCTGATTTAGGTTTAAAAGGATCTCCTACTAAAATTGCAAAAGCTTCTGATAAAGTTAGAAAAGGCTCAGGAGAAAAAGTTGTTCTTGAGTCCGACGAAGCTGTATCCTATATCATGGGTAAATTAAAAGATAAACATGTAATCTAAAAATAAAGAAAAGTGGTGAATAAGATGGGTTTAGAAGAATATAAAGGAGTTTTCGTCTTTGCACAGCAGGTAGATAATGAATTAAGTGGAATCGCTTTTGAATTACTTGGAAAAGCAAAAGACCTTGCAAAAGATTTAAATACACAAGTAGCAGCAGTTTTAATTGGTTCTGGAATTAAAGGACTTGCAGATAAACTCGCTGAATATGGAGCAGATAAAGTTATTGTGGTAGATGATCCTGAACTTAAAGATTACAGAACAGAACCATATACACATGCACTTTCATCCGTTATTAATAAATACAAACCAGAAATCGTATTAGTAGGAGCAACCGCAATTGGTCGTGACCTTGGCCCTAGAGTTTCTGCAAGAGTAAAAACAGGTCTTACAGCAGACTGTACCGTACTTGAAATTGGTAATTTCCCATTAAATCCAGTAGCTGGAAAAGAGCAGCAGCATAATCAGTTACTGATGACTCGTCCTGCATTTGGTGGAAATACAATTGCTACAATTGCCTGCCCGGATAACCGTCCTCAGATGGCAACCGTACGTCCTGGTGTTATGCAAAAAATAACTCCTATCGTAGGCGCTAAAGCAAATGTAGAAGAGTTCAATCCTGGATTTACACCAGATAATAAATATGTTGAAATCTTAAATATCATCAAATCTGTTTCTGAAACAGTTGATATTATGGATTCAAAAATTCTTGTTTCTGGTGGACGTGGAGTAGGAAGTGCAGAAAACTTTAAAATGTTAGATGAGCTTGCTGAAGTTTTAGGCGGAGACGTATGCTGTACACGTGCCGTTGTAGATAATGGATGGAAATCAAAAGACTTACAGGTAGGACAGACAGGTAAAACAGTTCGTCCAAACCTATATTTTGCAATTGGTATTTCTGGAGCTATCCAGCATGTTGCTGGTATGGAAGAATCTGATATTATTGTTGCAATTAATAAAGATGAAGATGCTCCAATTTTTGATGTAGCTGATTTTGGTATTGTAGGAGATTTAAAGAAAATCGTTCCGGCTCTTACAAAAGCTTTAAAAGAAGAACTCGCTGCTAAATAATTCCACATAATAAATTTGGTAGGAACTATTCTGCATAAATCGTTTAACAACAGCAAAAGGCATATCCCAGAAGGGGTATGTCTTTTGCTTTATGGAAATATAAAAGTTGTAAATGAAAGATTTGCCTATAATGAAACAAAAATGGTAAGAATTTGTTATAATACATGAAAACGAGAAATGAGAGAAGGTAAAGAATGATTACATCAGTAAGCAGACAAAGCATAATTATAAAATGTACACTGCAGGAATCCATTATGCTTGGAAATTATGAGTTTTACTATGCAATGGGTCTATTTAGTAAAATATCAAAACACATTTTTTTAACAGAAAATACTCCGATTGATCTGAAAGAAGAAGCGATACCTGTATTAAAAAATTATGAGACGTCGGATGAAAGAGAAAAGTATTTAATCAAACTTATATTGCAGTATCAGCCAAAAGAAGAAAAAGATGAACAAATGCTAACACTATTTGAAATGGGACGAAATGAAAATAATGCATGGATAGAATAAGAGAAAATGTATGGACAAATCAGACTTTGATTTTATGAAAAAGTATTCAATTTTTTTTGAGAAAGAAACAAAATAGAAAAAATTGAAATTTTTTTAAAAAGTTGAAGTCTTTTTCTAATATAACTCGTTTTAATATATAGAGGAATGAAGTAAAAGGGAGGCGGGTAGTATCAATGATGATGATTATTTTCGATATCTTCTAAGAACATATGAAAAACTAGTATATGCGGTGTGTTATCGAATGACTAAAAATCAATTTGATGCACAAGACTTGACCCAGGAAACATTTTTATCCGTTTATAGAAATATAAATACTTTTGAACGAGATTATGAAAAAGCATGGATTACCAAGATAACTACAAATAAATGTCTTGATTTTTTAAAGAGTGCAAGCAGGCGTTTAGAACCAGTAGAAAACAGCTACTTCTCCATGTTTGATGATAAAGAGGCAAATCCAGAGAATCAGTATTTGCAAAAAGAGGCAAAGCAGGTGGTTTATCTGATATGTGATAAATTAAAAGATCCCTATCGTGAAATTGCCTTAGAACATTTTTATCATGAAAAAAGTATAAAAGAAATAGCAATGGAAAAAAATAAAGGCGTCAAGACGATACAGACGCAGGTTTATCGTGCAAAAGCAATGTTGAAAAAGAACCTGGAAGGAGGGAATCATTATGGAAAAAGAATTGCAGAATCATCTGAGTGATGAAGAAATGCAACGATGTTTTGACTGGAATGTGAAGGATAACGAAAAAGAATTTGCACTGAATCATATTCAAAATTGCACATATTGCGCAGACAGATTTGCAAATTTTATACCACTTGATGTGGAACCTCCGTCTTATCTGGAAGATGAGATTCTGGACCGTGTGGGACAAATGCATATTACATTAGAGAGGAAAGTAAAGCAGACTTCAAAGAAGGTGCAGCTGTTTTTGTATAGTTTAAAAGTGGCATTTGCAATATCTGCATCCATCGCAATGTTATTTATCTGTGTTGGTTCCTACCATGAAATAGGCATTGAAGGAAAAAATCATATGAAAGATGATACGAGAAACACAATATTAATTGAAAGACCAAAAGCGAATGATAAAATAACAAATGCTTTGAATAAATTCGCAGATGACTATTTAAGTCCATATTAAGGAGGAATTCAAATGATTCATAAAAGAAATAATTTCTTGGTATTATTATTTTCACTTATACCAGGAGCAGGTGAAATGTATATGGGATTTATGAAGCAGGGAATAACTTTAATGTCGGCATTTTGGGGTATTATATTTATTACAGCATCATTAAGAATTGATGCCGTAATGTATATTTTACCGATTGTCTGGTGCTATAGTTTTTTCCATGTACATAATATAAAAAATTTGCCAGATGAAGAATTTTACGCTATAAAAGATGATTTCTTATTACCTAAAAATAGTTCGTTTTCAAATATATTAGATAAGAAGATGAATACGATTATTGCAGTTGTTCTGATTTTTGTTGGAGTTGTAATCATGTGGAATAATGTGCTGGTGGATGTATTATATAAAATCACAGATTATTTTAACCTACCATATTGGATTATGGATGGGGTAGTATACAAAATTCCACAGTTTGTAATCGCAATAATTCTTATCGTAGTGGGTATTTTACTGATTAAAGGAAAGCACAGGCAATTAAGTGAGGAAGAGCAGAAAAATAAGATGACGAATGGGGAGGAAAACCAATGAGAGTAAGACGAGTAGGGAGCATAACCTGCGGATTGTCATTCATTACGTTTGGAATACTCTTTATAATGCATAGCTTTTTTCAAATAATATCACTGCAGATGATTTTTAAATTTTGGCCTCTGATTCTTATATCTATGGGAATAGAACTTATCATTTCAAATATACGTGAGAAAGGTTTTGAAGATAGTACTTACATATACGATAAAGGTGCAGTAGTGTTATTGCTTCTATTGGCATTCTTTGCAGTTTGTATGGGGTGTGTAGAGCTCTTAATGCAATATGCAAGGATATATGCCACTTTTTAAAAGAACTCAGTTCTGAGCGATTTAAATACAAACAACGAGTACACCAAAATTTAAAAAAGCATTCAGTTTAGCATTTACTTGGACTGAGTGCTTTTTTGTTATTCTATTTCAGAAAAAACGGCACCGATTTTAGCTACATTCCTTGCAAAAACTGTTTCTCGGTTAGAAAACCAGACCTGCATTTACAAAAACAGCGTTTTGTTTACAAATATATAGCTGTCAATTTACAAAACTGCATTTGGGTTACAAAAGTGGCTTCTCGGTTACAAAAACTGCATCTCGTATACAAAAGTGGCTTTTCATTTACAAATATTCAGTTGTCAGTTACAAAGATTGCATCTCACTTTACAAAGTGGCCTCTCGTGCTACAGTTAAGTCAATTTATCTTTACATGTGAGTAACATTTCATCTTACATGTGAGTATAAAACAAAGAAAAGTCAAATATAAAATATAATATGTAATATATAGTTGACAATATGTAAAGCGGAGTGTAATATGTATTTATAAATACTTATAGCATTTGATAGCAATTGAGTTACTTATAGCAATGTGGAATGTAAACACATAAAAATGAAAAATAGTAAGAGACAAAGAGAGGAAGGTTTTAATTATGAACGTATCGCTTATGCTGGCAATGTTGTGTGGAGTAGCTTGTGGACTTATACTGGTAGCAATTATTTTAAAAATTACAAAAACCAAAAAAGATAACGGGATAAAATGTAAATATGATGAGAGGCAGATTATAGCAAGAGGACATGGATTCAAACTAGGATTTTTTACACTTGTAATTTATGATTTTATTTATGGAATGCTGGGGATTTTTTCAACAAAGCAATTATTTGATCCACTTCTGGCGATGACAATAGGAATTATGATTGCAGCAGCAGTGCATATTACGTATTGTATTTGGAAAGAAGCATATTTTTCTTTAAACGAAGAGCCCAAGAGAGTCCTCATTGCTTTTCTATTAATTGCATTAGCCAACATATTGATTGGAATTGTGAATATAAGTAACGGTGAAATATTTACAAATGGAGTGTTAAATTTTAGAATTGTTAATTTGCTTTGTGGTTTCTTCTTCTTTGAAATTTTTATTGCACTTGGTATAAAAAAGCTGGTGAATAAAAAGGAAAAGGAGTAAGGCATGAAGAATTTAAAACTAAAATCAGCAAGGGCAGCATTTGACATTTCACAGCAACAGCTTGCAGATATGGTAGGAGTTTCCAGACAGACAATCAATGCCATTGAAAAGGGAGATTATAATCCGACAATCAATTTATGCATAGCAATTTGCAAGGTGCTGCATAAAACGCTGGATGAGCTTTTCTGGGAGGAAGTGTGTTAATTTTACTCATGTTAGAATGCATAACTTCTACCTGGAGTTCTTACATTTTGATCATATGTATTCTATATTTCAATTAAAACATAAAAACCATAAGCAACAAAAAACTTTGTATGTTTGGTAACAAAACAGAATGCAAAGATGAATTTTGTCGTTTTATGGTTTTTTATGTGCGTTTTTATAGTTCACATGATATAATGATTCTACTTGAAAAGGATGGAAAAAATGACTTTATATGATGAATTAATGCAGGCACAGTATTTAGAAAATGCATTTGAAGATTGGAAAGAATACAGAGAAGCCATAACAAATTATTTTTTAACTCATATTCCTTGTGGTGCAACTGTTGCCATTTTTGGCGCAGGTATGTGCAATGATATTGATATTGAAAGATTATTAGAAAAAGTATCAGAAATAACACTTATCGATAGAGATAGATCTTTGTTACACAGAGTATTTGAGCATTATCCGAATGCTGATAGAAAAAGAATACATTTTTTAGAAGCAGATTTTGTAGGAATAACAGAAAAAGAATACCGGTTATTTAGTGAAAGACTGGTTCGGATGATTCAGGCTAAAAAAGAAAAAACAGATATTTCAGAGGTGGCAGAGTATGTAGGACTTCAGATGAAAGCATTATATGAAGAAGCCCTAAAGCAACCTGTTTTTTCAAAAGAAGAAAAATTTGATTATGGGATTGCTTTTGGTTTGCATAGTCAGCTGAATAATATGTTCCCATGGATGTGGGAAATTGTGCTTCATACATTAAATGTGAAGGAAGAAAGTGTTTTTCAGCTTGCGGCTTCTTATAATAACCGCATTGTTGAAAGATTTCACGATGAAGTTTTTGGTATTTTAAAAAAAGGCATGATTATAGGATTTGAGAAGCAGCGCATAGGTTTAAAGGATGCGATAGAGGGTTCTGTTCAGGCGGGTATGGATATACAAAAAAGAGCAGATAAAAATCAGATAAAAATTCTAGATGAAGCATATGTATATTGGCCGTTTGACAGAGAAAAAGAAATAGTTTTTGATGTGGAAATTTTGACATTTTCGCTATTTCACAAAATGAACACAGGAATTCACAATTTTTAAAACGTTTGTACACAAATTAATCACAGTCAGGCTTTAAAGTCTTATTATACAAAGAACTACAGCATAAATCAAATGGGAAGAAATAATATAGTAGAGAGAAAGGAGTCGTTATTATGGATAATAACAATTGGAACAATCAAAATCAATTCTATACCCCTTATGAAGAACCGAAGAAAGATAACGAAGCAAAAGATAAAAAAGAAGGTTACGGAAAAAAGATCGTAAAGTATACTTCCATAGCATTGGTTTTTGGTTTGGTAGCAGGAGTAACATTTTCAGGAAGCTCCTTAGTAATAAAAAATGCACTGGGAGCAGGAGCGGGAACCGCAAAACTTACAACAAGTGCTTCGTCAAACAGTAACAGTGATATCAATGCAACAGCAGTATCATCTTCAGAAGCTAGTTCAACGGATGTATCAGGAGTTGTGTCAAATGTAATGCCATCTATTGTTGCAATTACAAACATGTCTGAATCAGAAGTACAAAACTTTTTAGGTCAGTCAGGAACATCTCAAAGTGAAAGTGCAGGTTCTGGAATTATTGTATCAGAAGATGATAATAATTTGTATATCGTAACAAATAATCATGTTGTGGAAGATTCGAAAACATTAACAGTACAATTTTCAGATGATTCAACAGCTACAGCAACTGTAAAGGGTACAGATACATCTAGCGATTTAGCAGTGGTAGAAGTTCCAGTTAAATCTTTGCAGAGTAGTACGAAAAAAACAATTAAGGTAGCAACTATTGGAGATTCTACAAAGCTTTCTGCAGGAGAAGAAGATATTGCAATAGGAAATGCACTTGGTTATGGACAATCGGTAACAACAGGCGTTATCAGTGCATTGAACAGAGAAGTGTCTATCCAGGATGAAACTTCAGGAGAAACAATTACAAATAGTCTGATTCAAACGGATGCAGCAATTAATCCTGGTAATAGTGGTGGAGCACTTTTGAATATGAAAGGAGAAGTTATTGGAATTAATTCTTCAAAATATTCAGATACTTCTGTAGAAGGCATGGGATTTGCTATTCCAATTTCTACAGCACAGCCAATTATTGAGGGAATTATCAATGGAACTTCTACAGCGCAAAAGAGTTCAGGAAATGCTTCATTAGGTGTATATGGCGTAGATGTAAACAGCTCCGTTTCAGATACGTATAAAATGCCAGAAGGTGTTTATATCGCTGAAGTCGTGTCGGGTTCAGCTGCTGAAAAAGCAGGACTTACACAAGGTATGGTAATTACCAAAATAGATGATACAAAAGTTACCTCCATGCAGGAGTTAAAATCTCAGATTTCAAAGCATTCTGCAGGAGATAAAGTCAAATTAACCGTTGAAACACAAAGTAGTGGACAGTATAAAGAAAGTACAGTTACAGTAACCTTAGGAAGTAAATAGCATTAAGGCGTTGGAGTAGCAGGAGAACTAACAGATGGAGTATTTACCGTAGGAGTGTTTACTGTGGGAGCACTAACGGAAGGAGTATTTACCGTAGGAGTGTTTACGGAAGGAGCAGTAACTGTATGACTAGATGCAGCTTTCGAATTATTGGAAGCTGCATTTTTTGTGCTACTGTTACTGGAACCATTGGAACTATTATTTGAAGAAGAATTGCCATTAGTACTGGAACTACTATTTGAAGAAGAATTGCCATTAGTACTGGAACTACTATTTGAAGAAGAATTAACATTAGTATTGGAACTACTATTTGAAGAAGAATTGCCATTAGTACCTGAACTATTATTTGCGGAAAAATCACTTTTAGTATTCGAATTACTATTATTTGAAGCCTGACCTGATTCTGATTTTGTATTTGGACTTGTATTTACACCAGATGATTTTTTATCTGATGTTTTACGTTCACTACTTTCAGAAGAGTTTTTTGAATTAGAATTGCTGCTATTTTCTGAAGTGGTTGTATTGCCTTTTGAAGATGAGTTTGAAGTAGATTTACTATTGCCTGTATCATTAGCAGAAGTGGATATTTCACTTCCATTTTCATCATATGTTTTGACAGTTCCATTTGCATCTTTAATGGTAGTGGTACTTTTTGGCTTTTGAAGGAGTGAGGAAGAAGTATCACTCTCTAAATGATTCATCTGTGTTTTTAAACTAGATGCTTTGGAATTAGATGATCCTAAACCAGAAGATCCGCCACCGAACATTTTGATTAAAAGGAAAGCAAGTACTAAAATAGAAAAACCAAATAAGACGGGCATGGTCAACGTTTTTTTCTTCTGGCTTTTTTTAAATTTTAAATCTGAACTGACGGTTTCCCAAACGAGGGCAGCATATTCTTTTGTAACAGTATATTTTTCATTTAATGCATCAAAGGAAGCATAGATGAGTGAAAGTGATAAAGGATAAAGATCAATTCGGTTTTCTTTATTATAATTCGCATAACGTGTCTGCAAAAATTCTTTTGCTTTTCCTAATTCCCATGAGATATAGATTTCAGGGCAGTCCAGGGATTCTGCTATTTGTGAAGTTTGCAAACCATCATGATAAAATGCTAAAGAAACAATTTTGGGCAGAGAAGGCATTTTGCTAATATAGTTTGTAAGTATTGGAATAGAAATTCCTTTTAAACTTTCGCTAACGCCAACTGCATTTTCGAGTCCAAGAGACGTAGCAGCATTGGGGTTTGAAATACCAGCAAACGCATCAATTTGATTTTCCTTTAAAATTTGATTGTAAGTCGTTAAAATTCTGGAACTAAGCCAGCTTTCTAAGTTAAGAGATGTAGAAAAGTCATTTATATTCATGTAAATATCGTGATAAGCTGAAGCTAGAAAGTGTCTGCATTCAACATTATTTGGAAAAAGATATTTAGCTCTTGTAAACATATATTGAAAAGTCTGATTAAAAAACACAACAAAACCATTGCGTTCTCCATTTTTTATTTTAGCTATCGTATGGTCAACTTCAAAATCAAGCATGTGATTACCCTTCTTTAAATATATTTTATAATTATTTTATAGCATAAAAGATATGGTTTCAAGTAAAGGATGAGAAAAAAGTACATATTGAATATGTAAATATTGTGAAAAGTTATTGATACTTAAGACATAAAATATTAACAATTTTATCATAGGCAATTCACAAATGAACGATATGATATATATATCACAAAGAAATGTGATAAATCTTTTTCATAAAAGTATATTCTCCTCCCAGAGCCGTTTATCAACCCCATAAACGGTTCTTTTTTTGTGTTGGCATTATCCCACATTGTTTATGAACAATGGCGCTTAGGCATTTGCAAAACGCTTCAAAGCAGGAAGCTGGGGAGGGAACAATAAGTATTTATATATATTGGATAAAATTAACTTATTTTGTATGAGAAAAGAATTTTATTAGGTAAAATATAAGTATGGTTTATAAATACGATTAGTAAAAATAAAATGTAAAAGATTAAAAAATTATTAAAAAAATATTGACAAACTATGAATTCAATATTATACTTACAAACATAAAAGCAAGGGTGCCGAAGAGATTGGTCTTCAGTGCCTTTATTTTTCGCCTATAGGAAAAACAGTCTGACTTTATTTATCTATCTCGCAAACTATCTTGCAAAACAATCAAGCCATCAAATAAAATTATTAAAACAAAGAATAATTAGCTAAAAATAATTAAATTTATTTCTGAAATTTAATCTGTTTATGGCATGAAGCAATTAGAATTGGACATCGTATTTTTATAAAAACAAGAAAGAAAGCATCGTAATACTTGCTTTTTTTTATTTCGTGCATTATAGTATTACATGTCAAAACCCTTATATAAGGGGATTGGCAAAGAAATTTCGAGTGTTCGAGACCTTCCACTCGTAAAACAAAACTAAAGGAGATTATACATGAGAAACAAAAAAACTTTATTTATTACTCAGGCGGCTATGATAGCAGCACTTTACGTTGTATTAACTTATTTATCTAATGCATTTGGGCTTGCAAGTGGAAATATCCAGATACGGTTATCGGAAGCACTTACTATACTTCCTTTTTTTACATTTGCAGCAGTACCTGGATTATACATTGGATGTCTTATTAGTAATTTACTAATCGGAAGTGCGATAATCGACATTGTAATAGGCAGTCTGGCGACATTACTAGGGGCAATTGGAAGTTATTATTTAAGAAAGCATAAGTACCTATGTATGCTTCCTCCTATTATATCCAATACAATCATAGTACCATTTGTATTGCGGTATGCGTATGGAATGAAACTTCCGATTCCAGTCATGATGCTGACAGTGGGCGTAGGAGAAGGCATTTCAGTTTTTGTGTTCGGTGGAATTTTAATTAATGTATTACAAAAATACCGTTCTCAGATATTTCAAAGAGATACTTTTAAGTAGAAAATAAAACCAAGGTCAAAATATTTTATATTATATTTACATCCAACTTACGAAAAAACTGGCAATTACCAATTGGTAATTGCCAGTTTTTTGTTATAAACCCAAACATCAGGAAACTATAATTACTACTATAAAAAATTATTTATCTTCAATACTGTAGTTAGGCGCTTCTTTTGTAATATGAATATCATGTGGATGACTTTCTTTTAAAGAAGCAGAAGAAATTTTAACAAATTTTCCTTTTTCCTGAAGATCTCCAATTGTTGGACATCCACAATACCCAAGTCCGGAGCGAATACCACCGATTAACTGGAAGATTGTATCTTCAATAGAACCTTTATATGCGACACGTCCTTCAACACCTTCGGGAACAAGTTTCTTTGCATTTTCCTGGAAATAACGATCTTTACTGCCATTTTCCATAGCGGCAAGTGAACCCATACCACGATACACTTTATACTTTCTTCCCTGGTATAATTCAAATGTTCCAGGAGCTTCGTCACATCCAGCAAACATACTTCCCATCATGCAGACACTTGCACCAGCAGCTAAAGCTTTGGTCATGTCACCAGAGTATTTGATACCGCCATCAGCAATAATAGGAATGTTATATTCTTTTGCTACAGCATAACTATCCATGATAGCAGTGATTTGAGGAACACCGATACCCGCAACAACACGCGTAGTACAGATGGAACCAGGTCCGATACCGATTTTTACAGCATCTGCACCAGCTTCAATCAAATCTCTTGTTGCATCACCAGTAGCTACATTTCCGGCAACAATCTGTAAATCAGGATATGTAGTTTTAATTTTCTTTAATGCATTTATAATATTTTGGGAATGTCCATGAGCAGAATCAAGAACAATAACATCTACGCGGGATTCTACGAGTGCTGCAACACGTTCCATCATATTGGCGGTAATGCCAACACCAGCACCGCAGAGAAGACGTCCATGATCATCTTTTGCAGAAAGTGGATATTTGATTTGCTTTTCAATATCCTTAATTGTAATAAGACCCTTTAAATTGAAATCTTTATCAACGATTGGAAGTTTTTCTTTTCTGGCTTTTGAAAGAATTTTTTTTGCTTCTTCCAGAGTAATTCCTTCTGGAGCAGTAATTAAGTCTTTTGAAGTCATGCATTCACGAATTGGTCTTGAAAAATCTTCTTCGAATTTTAAATCACGATTTGTAATAATTCCGACTAATTTGCCATTTTCTGTAATCGGAACACCAGAGATCCGGAACTTAGCCATAAGCTCATCCGCATCATGCAATGTATGGTCAGCAGAAAGTGAAAATGGATCAGTAATAACTCCGTTTTCGGAACGTTTTACTTTGTCTACTTCATCAGCCTGTGCTTCGATTGACATATTTTTATGAATGATACCAATACCACCCTGTCTTGCCATGGCAATTGCCATTCTGTGCTCTGTTACCGTATCCATCGCCGCACTCATCATAGGAATATTTAGCAGCACTTTATTTGTAAGCTTTGTTGCTAAATTTACCATATTAGGAGTAATTTCCGAATAAGACGGTACCAATAATACGTCATCAAATGTAATTCCTTCGCCGATAATTGTACCCATTTTAAATAAATCCTCTCTTTCTTATATATACATGTTTTTAAATATTTTTTCAATTCTAGCAAAAATGGCATATGTTGTCAATGAAAAATACCATAAGTTAAGGTAAAACAATTCATTTTAGGTATTTCCTTTTGAAAAAAGGTATGATATTCTAGAAAGAACGATGGCGTTACCAAAGGTGATATCCGTCGTTTTTCTTATTATAATAGGAAAAAACACCTATTTGTAGTAGAAAGATAATGATTTTTTACTACGAATACAGAGATTTAAGCAGGGTAATATAGAAGAATTTATAAGAAAATATATTTGTATATAAAAAGGAGTAATACGAAGTAAAATATGCAGTGTGATAAAAAAATAAATTCTTTTTCTTGAAAAAAACTTTTAAATAAACGTATAATAAAAGAAAATATCAAAGGCATATGAAAAAGACGAAGAATAGGAGATTTATTGTGGAATTTCGCCCTTGTATTGATTTACACAATGGACAGGTAAAACAGATTGTCGGAAGCAGCTTATCAGATCAGTCAGATTCAGTTACAGAGAATTTCGTTTCTGACAAGGAGGCAGCTTATTTTGCAAAAATTTATCAGGAAGATCATATAAAAGGTGGTCATGTTATTTTACTAAATGCAAAAGATTCTTCTTATTATGAAAGCACAAAAACACAGGCTTTTTTAGCACTACAGGCATATCCGGATGGTTTGCAGGCTGGTGGTGGTATTACTGATAAAAATGCCAGAGAATTTATAGAAAATGGAGCCAGTCATGTGATTGTAACTTCATTTGTTTTTCAAAATGGACTGATTCAAATGCAGAATTTGAACAGCTTGGTAAAGCAGTTAGGAAAAAAACGCCTCGTGCTTGATTTAAGCTGCAAGAAACGAGCAGATGGATACTATATTGTAACAGACCGCTGGCAGAAAATGACAGAACATAAAATAACAATTGAATTATTAGAAGAGCTATCCCAGTATACAGATGAGTTTTTAATTCATGCAGTTGATGTGGAAGGTAAATTATCTGGTATTGAAATAGAATTAGTTTCTTTACTTGGCACATGGGGGAAAATACCAATTACCTATGCAGGAGGAATCGCTTCTCTTTTGGATTTGGAAAAATTAAAAACGTATGGAAAAAACAATTTAAATGCTACGATAGGAAGTGCACTCGATATATTTGGAGGCAGACTTTCCTATAAAGATGTTATTAGTTATATGAAAGAGAACAAAGGAGTGTAAGATTATGAGTAAGAATACAAAGCAAGATATTATTCGCATGGTAGAGGAAGAAGATGTAGAATTTATCCGTCTTCAGTTTACAGACATTTTTGGTACGTTTAAAAATGTAGCGATAACAGAAAGTCAATTAGAAAAAGCATTAAATAATGAATGCATGTTTGATGGTTCTTCTATCGAAGGATTTGTAAGAATTGAAGAATCTGATATGTATTTATACCCGGATCTGGATACGTTTACGATTTTTCCATGGCGTCCACAGCAGGGAAAAGTAGCAAGAATCATCTGCGATGTTTATCGTCCGGATGGAACACCTTTTGAAGGAGATTCCCGTTATATTTTAAAGAAGACCATAGCTCAGGCGAATGAAATGGGATATACATTTAACGTTGGACCAGAGTGTGAATTTTTCCTCTTTCATACAGATGACGATGGTCAGCCGACAACAATTTCACATGAAAAGGCAGGGTATTTTGATTTAGGACCGATGGATCTTGGTGAAAATGCAAGACGTGATATGGTGCTTACCTTAGAAGATATGGGATTTATTGTAGAAGCATCTCACCATGAGATTGCACCGGCACAGCATGAGATTGACTTTAAGTATGATGAAGCTCTTATTACAGCTGACAATATTATGACATTTAAGCTGGCAGTAAAAACCATCGCAAAACGACATGGACTTTTTGCAAGCTTTATGCCAAAGCCAAAGGATGGAATCAATGGTTCTGGGATGCATGTAAATATGTCTTTGTGTAAAGATGGGAAGAATATATTTGCAGATGAAACAGATGAACTTGGTTTAAGCAAAGAAGCATATTACTTTATGGGTGGTTTGTTACAGCATATGAAAGCAATTGCAGCGATTACAAATCCACTTGTGAATTCCTACAAACGTCTGATTCCAGGTTATGAAGCACCGATTCATATTGCTTGGTCGCCTACAAACAGAAGCCCGCTGATTCGTATTCCATCAGGAAGGGGATCTTCCACAAGAGTAGAATTAAGATCACCGGATCCTGCAGCAAACCCATATCTGGCACTAGCAGTTTGCCTGGCAGCTGGATTAGATGGAATACAAAAGAAAATCGAACCTCCGAAAGGGGTTTTGGAAAATATTTTTGATTTATCAGAAGAAGAAAAGCAAAAAAGAGGAATTGAATCACTTCCATGTGATTTATCTGAAGCAATTCGAGAACTTGAAAAAGATGAATTTATAAAAGAAGTATTGGGTGAGCACATTTTTCTCAAGTATACAGAAGCGAAAAAAGCAGACTGGGCAGCGTATCGTTCCATGGTAACAAAATGGGAAATTGATGAGTATTTATATAAAATCTAATAGATTAAGGTGAAGTATTTTGAGTAATCTGATTGTTGCGTTTCCCAAAATTGAAAATGCGAAAAGTATAAAAAATATTCTTGTAAAAAGCGGTATGACAGTTCCATATGTATGTACGACAGGTGCACAGGCATTACAGTGCGTCAACGCTTTAGACAGTGGAATTATTGTGTGCAGTCATCGATTTGTAGATATGATGTATACGGAAATTTATGAATATTTGCCACCGCAGTTTGAAATGCTGCTAGTGGCTTCGCCGGCAATATGTAATGAAAGAGAGATTTCAGATATTGTCTGCCTTTCTATGCCCATAAAGGTGCATGAACTGGTGCAGACAATTGAAATGATGGAATATACCATCGCACGGAAAAGAAAAAAACTTCGTGCGAAACCAAAAGAGCGTAATGAAGAAGAGAGAGATATTATTTATGAGGCAAAGTCTTTGCTTATGAACCGTAATAATCTTTCTGAAGAAGAGGCACATAGATATATTCAAAAACGTAGTATGAATAACGGAACAGATATGGTTGAAACAGCACAGATGATTTTAAGTCTGATGAATAATTAAAGAATCTTGTAAAAAGGGAAAAACCTTCTTTACAAGGTTCTTTCTTTTTGTTATACTTTGATATGAAAAATAGTAGTACCAATAAGGAATACTATTGAAAATACTATCAAAAGATAAAAAATATTTAAATAAAATAAATGAAAATGAGGAAAAGTAGGAGGAAGACCTTATGTACAAAATTAATAAAAATTATCAAAAATTACCTGGAAGCTATTTGTTTAGCACCATTGCAAAAAAAGTGAATGCTTTTACGGCAGAAAACCCAGATAAAAAAATCATCCGTCTTGGAATTGGAGATGTGACACAGCCTCTTGCACCAGCCATTATAAAAGCACTTCATGGTGCAGTGGAAGAAATGGCAGATGCAGAAACATTTCACGGATATGCTCCTGATTTAGGATACGATTTTCTTAGAAATGCAATTATGGAAAATGATTATAAGGCAAGAGGGTGTGATGTTTTTGCAGATGAAATCTTTGTCTCAGATGGAGCAAAAAGTGATTCGGGAAATATTCAGGAAATATTTGATGTAAATAATAAAATTGCGGTATGCGATCCAGTGTATCCAGTTTATGTTGATTCAAATGTGATGGCAGGACGTTGTGGCACATATCAGGCAGATTCGCAGATGTGGAGTAATGTAATTTATATGCCATGTACAAGAGAAAACGGTTTTGTACCAGAATTACCAAAAGAAACGCCAGATATAATCTATCTTTGTTTTCCAAATAACCCGACAGGAACCACGATTACGAAAAATCAGTTGCAGGAATGGGTTGATTATGCAAATAGAGTTGGTGCAGTTATTATTTATGATGCAGCATACGAAGCTTATATTTCAGAAAGTGATGTGGCTCATTCCATTTACGAATGTGAAGGTGCAAAAACCTGTGCAATAGAATTAAAGAGCTTTTCAAAAAATGCTGGATTTACAGGTGTTAGACTTGGATACACAGTAGTTCCGAAAGAACTTATAAATAACGGGGTTTCATTACATGATATGTGGGCTAGACGTCATGGAACGAAATTTAATGGAGCACCATACATTGTACAAAGAGCAGGGGAAGCTGTTTATTCCGCAGAAGGAAAAGAACAGTTAAAAGAACAGGTTGCGTATTACATGAAGAATGCATTTACAATCAAAGAAGGGTTGAAAAAAGCTGGATACGAAGTGTTTGGAGGTGTTAACGCACCATATATCTGGTTGAAGACACCGGACACAATGACATCATGGGATTTCTTTGATTATCTTTTGAATACTGCAAATGTTGTTGGAACTCCGGGTTCTGGATTTGGACCAAACGGAGAAGGTTATTTTAGACTGACTGCTTTTGGAAGCTATGAAAATACAGTAGCTGCAATTAAAAGAATTCAGGAACTTGCTTAATTATTACAGTAAAAAATAGAACCTATACAAAAAAAACGTTTTTACTATCGTAAAGGATATGAAAACGTTTTTTTTTGTTTGAATTGCTAAAAATAAGAATCACAATTGTACATTTTATGTCAAATCATATAATAAAAATCATGGATATAGTGCAAAAGTCATTGACAGAATAACTTTTTAAGTTCAAAATAAAGGAGGAATACTTAATACAATACTTACATAGATTGGGGTAGAATGAAATGAATTTGTGGAAAAAGAAAAAAGACAATACAATATTTCAATCTCTGTCTTCCATGGAGGAAGCAGACTATGCAAAAGTGTCACCAGAACTTTTACAGCTATATGAAAGATTAAAAAGTGGGCAGGGAAAACTGAAAAATGCTTATGGAGAAGACAAGCAGGCATTAGAAAAAATCAGTTCATTGTATGATGAACTATCCTCACATGCAGATTATATGAATCATTTTTCTGATATTGTATCTGGTTCAGTGAACAAGATATATGAATCTTCTGAAGAAACACAGTCTGTATCGAACAAAATATCTCAGGATCAGGATAAGCTTACAGAGACGGTTATTAATGCTTCCGAAGAAAGCAATGAAATTTACCAGAAAATTGAACAGGGACAAAAAGAGCTTACAGATATCAAAGATTTATCCAACAAAACGATTGAAGAATCAGAAGCAATGCAAAAGGATATGGATGAATTATTTGATGTTATTAATCATATGAACGAAGTTATAGAAGGTATTAATTCTATTTCTGGACAGACGAATTTACTGGCACTGAATGCATCAATAGAAGCTGCAAGAGCTGGAGAAGCAGGTCGTGGATTTGCAGTTGTAGCAGAAGAAATTAGAAAATTAGCAGAAGAGACACAAAAGCTGACTGCAACGATGGGAAACTTTGTGGATGGCATTAAAGGAGCTTCGAATAAAACTTCTTATAGTGCAAAAAATGCAGGTGAAGCTTTACAGGGAATGAGTACCAGAATTGCATCTGTTTGGGAATTAAATGATGAGAATCAAAAAAGTGTTGCTAAAATCACGGATTCGATTAGTGCACTTGCTTCTGTAAGTGAAGAAATCAATACATCCATTGAAAAAATGAATAAGCAAAGTGAAGTTGTAAAAGAACAGGGAGATTTATTGAAAGAAAGTACACAACATATTGAAGAAGCAGGCAGTCGCATGACACGAACCTCTGAATTAGCAAAAGAAACAAAAGAGCATGTGTCAAAAGTTGCTGAAAAAATAGAAAATTTAAGCGCAGATGCATTGTATCGTTTTTAGATATGATTGTAAAATGCGATACAAGCAGCATATATGAAAAACAGGTAACAAAAAAACGTTTGGAAAAGTCCAAACGTTTTTTTGTTAAAATAAATCCAGCAAACTAAGAATAAGTTTATTTTTTATAACCAGCTCTTTTTCTTATCGTAGGATCTAAAACTCTCTTACGGATACGAAGACTTTCTGGAGTTACTTCTAAAAGTTCATCTATATCAATAAAGTCAATTGCCTGCTCTAAGCTTAAAATTCTAGGAGTAACTAAAGTCAATGCTTCATCAGCAGAAGAAGAACGTGTATTTGTTAAGTGCTTCTTCTTACATACATTTATCTCAATATCTTCTGCACGGGAACTTTGACCGATAACCATTCCAGAATAAACTTTTTCGCCAGCGCCAATAAATAAAATACCACGATCCTGAGCAGAGAAAAGACCATAAGCTACAGACTCACCTGTTTCGTAAGCAATCAAAGAACCAGTCTGACGGTATGCAATATCTCCACGGAAAGTATCATAATCATCGAAGATAGTGTTAATAATACCATTTCCTTTTGTATCAGTTAAAAATTCTCCACGATATCCAATCAGACCACGGGAAGGAATTCTAAACTCTAAACGAGTATATCCACCACTGATAGGTCCCATGTTTCTTAACTCGCCTTTTCTCTGGCTTAACTTTTCAATTACTGCACCAGTAAATTCATCTGGTACATCTACATAAGCAATTTCCATAGGCTCTAATTTTTTGCCGTGTTCATCCTGATGGTATAAAACCTCAGCTTTACTTACTGCAAATTCAAAACCCTCACGTCTCATATTTTCTACGAGAACAGATAAATGAAGTTCTCCACGTCCAGAAACTTTAAAACAGTCAGGACTATCTGTTTCTTCAACTCGTAAAGAAACATCTGTATTTAATTCTTTGAAAAGACGTTCTCTTATATGACGGGAAGTTACAAATTTTCCTTCTCGGCCAGCTAAAGGAGAATCATTTACGATAAAGTTCATCGCAATGGTTGGTTCTGAAATCTTTTGGAAGGAAATAGCAACAGGATTCTCAGGAGAACAGATAGTATCACCAATGTGAATATCTGCAATACCGGAAATAGCAACGATAGAACCAATTCCAGCTTCCTTTACCTCTACTTTATTCAAACCATCGAATTCGTATAATTTGCTGATACGTACTCTGTCCTTTTTGTCAGGAGAATGGTGATTTAATAATAAAGCTTCCTGATTTACTTTGATTGTACCGTTATCAACTTTACCAACACCAATACGTCCAACATATTCGCTATAATCAATGGTACTGATTAAAACCTGAGTACTAGCCTCTGGATCTCCAACTGGAGCAGGAATATAATTGATAATTGTTTCAAATAATGGAGTCATGTTTTTTTGTTCGTCACCGAGTTCTTTCATAGCATAACCATTTCTGGCAGATGCATAAATGAAAGGACACTCCAGCTGTTCATCAGAAGCATCAAGATCCATAAAAAGTTCTAATACTTCATCTATAACTTCGCTAGGTCTTGCTTCTGGACGATCAATTTTGTTTAAGCACACAATAACTGGCAATTTTAAAGCGAGTGCTTTCATTAAAACGAATTTTGTCTGTGGCATAACACCTTCAAAGGCATCTACAACAAGGACAACTCCATTTACCATTTTAAGTACACGCTCTACTTCACCACCGAAATCGGCATGTCCAGGTGTATCTATAATGTTGATTTTTACGTCTTTGTAAAATACAGCTGTATTTTTGGAAAGAATTGTGATACCACGTTCTCTTTCAATATCATTGGAGTCCATAACACGTTCCTGAACTTCCTGATTCTCACGGAAAACACCGCTTTGTTTTAATAATTCATCCACAAGTGTTGTCTTACCATGATCAACGTGGGCAATGATTGCTATGTTACGAATATCTTCGCGTTTTGTTTGCATAAATAATACCTCTTTCTATATATAAGAAAAAACAATAGTTCAAAATCAGTTTTTTTTGCTAAATGACCGACCTTCTTATTCTATCATATTTTGAGGAATTGACAAGTATTTTTACGTATAATAAATATATGATTTTTCCCCAAAATTAGGAAAAAAGTAACAAACGGGGGCGTTTAGAGGCGATAAATATTGCTTTTATGAACGGAGTGTGCTATTTTATTACAATATTGTTACAAGTATTTTATTGTTACAAGCTTTACAGGAACTGACAATTGTCAGAGGAGGACCATCTTGGAAAAAGGAAATATTCAGATATACTATGGTGTAGGCAGAGGAAAAACAAATGCAGCACTTGGAAATGCATTGCGTGCTGCAAATGAAGGAAAAACAGTATATGTTATTCAGTTTTTAAAAGGCAAGCTAAACCACAGTATGGATTTCTACAAAAGATTAGAACCAGAAATTAAGTTTTTTTGTTTTGAAAAATCAGCAGATCGTTATGATGAACTTACAGAAGATGAGAAAAAAGAAGCAATTCAGAATATGAAAAATGGAATTAGCTTCGCACGAAAAGTATTGACGACAGGAGAGTGCAATGTACTAATTCTGGATGAAGTGCTAGGACTTGTAGATAATGGAGTTATTTCTGCAGAAGAGTTAGAAGCAGTTGCAAAAAGTAAGTCAGATGAAGTGGAAGTTATCTTTACAGGAAGAGTGCTGGAAGAATCTGTGCGGCCATTTGCAGATGAGATTTATAATATCATTGCTGAAAAATCAGAATAAGAATTGACAAGCGAATAGAAAAAGTGTTATACCATAAAGTAACAAATAAATAAGTATGGAGATAGAGGTTGCGTTATTTATAAGTAATCTATTTGATGTGGCAGGCACAGAGGAGAATAGATGAAAGGAAAGAACGCCGAAAGAATATATTTTCTGTAAATATATCACTTGGGCATATAGTTAAGAGCTGTATGACTGTCATCTGAAAAGATGGGGCGCTATCAAAGATTTTTTTCTACTTATCGAAGTAATTAAGTAGAAGTGTTTCTTTTGATTATATGCCGACCTGTCTTGGTCGGCTTTTTTTGTGCAACAGAAACGTTTTGTAGTTTTCTGTTACATAAAACTACAAGAAGATGCATTCCTCTTAGGAGGAAAAATTCATTAAAAAGTATTGAATTGCTGAAAGTATCTCCATGCGGCAATTGTCAGGAGGATAATTATGGCTATTTTTAAAGGTTCTGGTGTTGCAATAGTTACACCGATGAAAGAAAATCTGGAAGTTAATTACGAGAAATTAGAACAGCTCATTGAAGAACAAATCAAAGAAGGAACAGACTGTATTGTAATTGCAGGTACAACTGGAGAAAGTTCAACACTCAGTATGGATGAACATCATAAAGTGATTAAGGCTGCAGTTGACTTTACAAAACATAGAATTCCAGTTGTTGCTGGGACTGGATCTAACAGTACAGAAACAGCAATACAGTTATCACTCGAAGCGCAGGAGTCAGGCGTAGATGGAGTGCTGGTTGTAACACCTTATTATAATAAGGCAACTCAGAAAGGACTGGTAGGGCATTACACACAGATTGCAAATGCTATAAAGGTTCCTGTGATTATGTATAACGTACCTGGTAGAACAGGATGTAATATTTTACCTGAGACAGCTGCTGAGTTATTCTGTAATGTAGAAAATATTGTTGGGTTAAAGGAAGCAACTGGAAATGTTGCGCAGGCAATGAAAACAATGAATTTAACAGATGGAAAATTAGATCTCTATTCTGGTGAAGATGGCTTAGTGCTCCCTCTGCTTGCAATTGGAGGAATTGGTGTTATTTCTGTCTGGTCAAATATTGCTCCACGAAATGTACATGATTTAGTATATTCCTATTTAAATGGAGACTACAGCAAAGCATTAAAGTTACAGATGGATGCGTTACCTTTAGTGGATGCATTGTTTAGTGAAGTAAATCCGATTCCTGTAAAAAAAGCAATGAATTTTATGGGACTGGAAGTTGGAAGTTTACGTTCTCCATTAACAGAAATGAGTGAACCAGAAGCGGAAGTTTTGAAAAAAGCAATGATTGCATATGGATTAAAAATCAAAGAGTAAGATTCTTTTGATACGAAAAATAAAAGAAATATAGAAAGCAGCAGGTGAAATAAATCGTATGGTTCAAGTAATAATGCATGGTTGTAATGGTCGTATGGGGCAGGTTATAACGAATCTGATAAAAGAAGATCCAGAAGTTGAAATTGTGGCAGGCATTGATCGGTATGATGGAATAAAAAATGAATATCCTGTATTTACAGATGTTTGGGCATGTGATGTAAAGGCAGATGTGATCATTGATTTCTCAAATGCACAGGCAGTTGATCCGTTGATTGATTATTGCACAGAAAGAAAAATCCCAGTTGTTCTTTGCTCCACAGGACTTTCCAAAGAACAGTTGGAAAAAGTAAGTGAAATGTCTAAATTAACGGCGGTGTTAAAGTCTGCGAATATGTCACTTGGAATCAATACATTAATGCAGATTTTGCAAAAAACAATTCAGATTTTGGCACCTGCAGGATTTGATGTTGAAATTGTAGAAAAACATCATAATCAAAAATTGGATGCACCGAGTGGAACTGCGATTGCATTGGCAGATGCAATGAATCAGGCGATGGATGAGATATATGACTATACATATGACCGTTCAAAGGAAAGAAAAAAAAGAGAAAAGAATGAAATAGGAATTTCGGCAGTTCGTGGAGGAACAATTGTAGGTGAGCATGAAGTTATCTTTGCAGGAATAGACGAAGTAATTGAAATAAAACATACGGCATATTCCAGGGCAGTATTTGGAAAAGGCGCAGTAGAAGCAGCAAAATTCTTAAAAGGTAAGAGTAAAGGTCTTTTTGATATGCAGGATGTAATCCAAAAGAAAGAATGATTTTCGCTTTTTTGAACATAATCCGAAAGACCTGCCAATAAAATGCTATAAGTGTTTTAAACCGTTTTATAAGCCCAAAAGCTTTTAAAGCGGTTTTTTTCTACCTGAATTTAAAATTGAAACAAGTATAAAAAACGATACGAAAAAAGAAAATCTTATATATTTATTTGCAATTTTGAAAGAAAACCTTACCTATTTATTTACAATTTTGAAAGAAAATCCGTAATAAGGGAGTAGAGTTTCGGACTATTTACAACGTAACTTTCATGTGTTTCCCCTTTTAAGACCTGGAATGTACAATTTTTGATATGCGAAGCAATTCTTTTGAAATGAGAATGTCTTGCAATATCATTTTCACCAGCTAATAATAAAGTTGGGATAGAAATATAATTTAATTCATGAAAAGCAATATGTGGTTCGTGAAGCATAAGACGGATAAATGGACTTGGTTTTAGTTTTTGATGTAACCAAAGAGAAGCATAAAAATGTGCTCTTAATCCACGAGGATGGGTATTAGGTCCAGCAACCATCAGAACAGATATAAGTTCAGGATGATGAATGGCAAGAAGTAATCCAATAATACCTCCATCACTGAAACCAAAAAAGTATGCACCATGTAAATGCAAAGCTTCAATAAAAGCAGCAATATCCTCCATCATATCTACGTAATGGTATTGATTTACCGGGCTGCTTTGCCCATGCCCTCTGCTATCTAAAACATACACGGTATATGACTTTTCCAACTGAGACGAGATTAAATTAAAAATTTCATGTGTCTCCCCATTTCCATGAACCAGAATAATGGGTTGTCCTTCTCCTCTTTTTTCATAGTAAATATCCTGATGATTGACATTGATAAACATAAACACTCCTTCTATCTGACAAATGCATGTATATGCTAATTATAATAGCACGAAAGAGAAGATTTACAAGTATTTTATAGAAAGAAACACAATAAATTCATGGAAAGAAAATACAATAAATTTCTTGCAAAGAAAGGTGATATATGCTAGTATTAGACAAAATAAAAGCAAAGAAAGAGACTCTTCTTTTCAGACATCGACAGGAATATAGCGTCACCGACTGAGAGCGCTATTAGAAAGAGAAAAGGCAGGGAACACTCTGGAGCTGGTAATCTGAATTATGTATTTTTATACAGCTAGTAGGTTTACACGTTATGCGCGTTAAGCAGTGAGAGGAAAAACAAATGTTTTTCAATGCGGGTGGTACCGCGGGAATGTTGAGTATCCCGTCCCGGAATCGTTATGATTCCAGGGGCGTTTTTTGATTCCTGGAAATGAGAATAAAAAGGAGACAGCTTATGCCAAATATAATTTCAGATGAAACAATTGAATATGTAGGAATTTTAGCAAAATTAGAATTGGATGAAGTACAAAAGGAACATGCCAAAAAAGATATAGGTGAAATGCTGGATTACATTGATAAATTAAATGAACTGGATACTGCAAATGTAGAACCGATGTCTCATGTATTTCCGGTCAATAATGTATTTCGGGAAGATGTTATATTAAATGAAGATGGAAGCTATGATACATTAAAAAATGCACCATCCGAAAAAAATGGTGGTTTTGAGGTTCCAAAAACAATTGGTTAGTAGATAAGCAGGAGGAAGATACATGAGTCTTATGAGTTTAACTGCACTTGAACTAGGCAGAAAAATAAAAGCAAAAGAAGTAACAGTTGAGCAGGCTGTTTTAGAAGCATTTGAAGCAATTGAAGAATCAGAAGAAAAATTAAATAGTTTTGTTACTTTAAATAAAAAAGCAGCATTAAAAAGAGCAAAAGAAGTCCAAAAAGCAATAGAAGAAGGAACCTTGAAGGGGCCTCTTGCAGGGGTACCTGTTGCAGTGAAAGATAATATGTGCACGAAAGATCTTTTGACAACATGTTCGTCAAAAATATTATATAATTTTTTACCAACATATACAGCTCAGGCAGTTATGAATCTGGAAGAAGCTGGAGCAATCGTAATTGGAAAAACAAATATGGATGAATTTGCAATGGGCAGTACAACAGAAACATCTGCGTTTGGAGCAACTAAAAATCCCTGGAATGAAGCGCATGTACCAGGAGGTTCATCCGGTGGATCCTGTGCAGCAGTTGCGGCAGAAGAATGTTCCTTTGCACTAGGGTCTGATACGGGGGGATCCATTCGGCAGCCAAGTTCTTTTTGCGGAGTTACTGGAATAAAACCAACGTATGGAACGGTATCCAGATATGGACTGATTGCATATGGTTCTTCTTTGGATCAGATAGGTCCTGTTGCAAAAGATGTATCCGACTGTGCTGCTATATTAGAAGTGATTGCATCTTATGATGAAAAGGATTCTACATCTGTAAAACGTGAAGATTATGATTTTACAAGTGCTCTGATTGATGATGTAAAGGGTATGAAAATCGGTATACCGAGAGACTACTTCGGAGAAGGATTAGAGGAAGAAGTAAAAGAAGCTGTGCTCAAAGCAGCAGAAGAATTACGAAAAAAAGGTGCCATTGTAGAAGAATTTGACTTAAGTTTAGTTGAATATGCAATTCCTGCATATTATGTTATAGCCTGTGCTGAGGCAAGCTCCAATCTGGCCCGCTTCGATGGAGTGAAATATGGTTACCGGACAAAAGAATATGATGGTTTACATAATATGTATAAAAAATCCAGATCAGAAGGATTTGGCGAAGAGGTAAAACGAAGAATTATGCTTGGATCTTTTGTTTTAAGCTCTGGATATTACGATGCATACTATATCAAAGCACTTCGGACAAAAGCACTTATTAAGAAAGCTTTTGATAAGGCTTTTGCATCTTATGACATTATTTTAGGACCTGCAGCGCCTACTACAGCCCCTAAATTGGGCGAATCTTTAAGTGATCCAATTAAGATGTATTTAGGAGATATTTATACCATTGCTGTTAATTTGGCGGGGCTTCCAGGTATATCGCTGCCATGTGGATTTGATAAAAAAGGACTGCCAATCGGATTACAGTTAATTGGTGATTGTTTTCAGGAAAAAAAGATGATACAGGCAGCTTATACATATGAAAAAACACGCGAAGGAAAGCATAGTCCGTTTTCAAAACAGGCAGACACTACATTAGGACAGAAAGGGGAAAGCAGATCATGAGTAAAGCATATGAAATGGTAATCGGACTTGAAGTTCATGTTGAATTGGCTACAAAAACAAAAATCTTTTGTTCCTGCTCTACAGAATTTGGCGGAACACCAAATGCACATACCTGTCCTGTTTGTACAGGAATGCCAGGCTCTTTACCTGTTTTAAATAAAAAGGTAGTAGAATATGCAGTAGCAGTAGGACTTGCGACAAACTGCGCAATAACGCAGAATTGTAAATTTGACAGAAAAAATTATTTCTATCCAGATAATCCACAAAATTACCAGATTTCACAGCTATATCTTCCAATTTGTCGAAATGGAGGAGTAGAAATAGAAACAGCTGCGGGTAAAAAGACCATAGGAATTCACGAAATTCATATGGAAGAAGATGCAGGAAAGTTGATACATGATGAATGGGAAGATTGTTCCATTGTAGATTTTAACAGATCCGGAGTGCCTTTGATTGAAATTGTTTCAGAACCTGACATGCGTTCTGCAGATGAAGTAATTGCGTATCTGGAAAAATTAAGAATGCTCATTCAATATCTTGGAGCTTCGGATTGCAAATTAAATGAAGGTTCTATGCGTGCAGATGTGAATCTGTCGATTCGTGAAGCTGGAAACATTGAACTTGGAACCCGTACAGAAATGAAAAATTTAAACTCTTTTAAAGCAATCGCAAGAGCAATTGAAAATGAAAGAGAACGTCAGATAGAATTGATCGAATCAGGGGAAAAAGTAATTCAGGAAACAAGAAGATGGGATGATGTGAAAGAATATTCCTATGCAATGCGTTCGAAAGAAGATGCACAGGATTACAGATATTTTCCAGAACCTGATTTGGTACCAATTATTATTAGTGATGAATGGATAAAAGAAATAAAGGCAGAAGAACCTGAATTTCAAACGCAAAAGCAGGCTAGATATATAGAGAAATTCGAACTTCCTGAATATGATGCAAAAATCATTACCGGACACAAAAAACTTGCAGATATTTTTGAATCAACAAATGAAATCTGTAAAAATCCAAAAAAAGTGTCGAACTGGTTAATGGTAGAAACAATGCGTATTTTAAAAGAAAATGCGATGGAACCAGACGATATTAAATTTTCACCAGTAAATCTGGCGTCCCTTATTGATCTGACAGAATCAGGCAAAATCAACAGTACAGTTGCAAAAGAAGTATTTGAAAAAATCTTTTTTGAAGATATAGATCCAGTAAAATATGTAGAGGAAAAAGGTCTTGCAACGGTCAATGACGAGGGTGCGCTTCGTGAAACAGTTTCAAAGATCATGGAAGAAAATCCGCAATCGATAGAGGATTACCATAATGGAAAAGAAAAAGCGATTGGTTTTCTTGTCGGACAGACAATGAAAGCAATGAAGGGGAAAGCAAATCCTGGTATGGTAAATGAAATTTTAAAAGAACTTTTGAACAAGTAATGTTTTTGCTTTTAAAATTTAAACAAAATACACTATTATATATCGCAAGTAAATATATAAAATCCTGTAAAAGATTTTTTCTTCTGCAGGATTTTTTGCTATAATCTTTCATAGACAACAATTCTGATTTGTGTGATAATTGTTTGTGAATCATTATATGAGACATAAAAGGGAGTTGGAGGTTACAAAGATGAGTCAGGAAGCAAAGACAGATAATGGAACTATAAGAGAAAAGAAAATGAACGAAAATAACGCAGATGAAGAGAATTCAAATACCAAAAATATAAACGCAGAGGATGCAAAAACGAAAGTAACAGATATAAAAGAAGAGGATTCAAAAACAGAGAATACAAGAAATAAAACAACAGATATAAATTCAGAAAGTGCAGTACCAGTAAATACAACAGTAGAAGATATGAAAAAGATAACAAGCAAAAAGAATTCTATGATAATTGAAATCATAAGCTGGATTAAATGGATTGTTTTTGTCATTGCATTTACCTTTGTATTGCGTTATTTTGTAATAATAAATGCAGATATTCCATCAACATCGATGTACCCGCTAATTATAGGAAACCACAATAATCCGGATAGAATTATAGGATTCAGGTTAGCGTATTTGCTTGAAAATCCGAAAAGAAAAGATGTTATTATTTTTAAATATCCAGTAGACGAGACATCGGCTCCTTTTATAAAAAGAGTAATCGGACTCCCAGGTGAAAAAGTAACAATAAAGGATGGGAAGGTTTATATCAATAATGCAAAAAAACCATTGAAAGAACCTTATATCAATGGAACATGGACAGTTGAAAATACTGGATTTACGTTTCAGGTTCCAAAGGATTGTTATCTTGTACTAGGGGATAACAGAAATGTTTCAATGGATGCCAGATATTGGGCGTCGGAGGCTTTGAATCGGGGACTGGCGAAGACAAATGAAGAAGCACAAAAGTACTCATATGTAAAAAAAAGCCAGATATTGGGAAAAGCAGAATTTGCTTACTGGCCATCCGTAAAATGGATGAATTAGAATATAAAATAAAGAAAAAGAAATTTGGAAAAAGAAATTGAGAGGAACGTATTATGCTTTATCAAACTTTTTTGGTACCTTCCATGGGAGAATCCAGTCAGGCAGAATTAGTATGTTATTTAGTTGAAAATATGGAAGATGTCAGGCCAACAGAAACAAGACCATTTGTATTAATCTGCCCAGGCGGTGGATATAGTATTGTATCAAAGCGGGAAGCAGACCCGATTGCATTTGAATATCTGGCAGCAGGATATCATGTTGGAATTTTATATTATTCCTGTCATCCAGCGTTATATCCAACTGCATTAAAAGAGGTGGCTTGGTCTATAGCAACAATAAGAAGAAATGCCAGAGAATGGTTTGTGAACCAAAATCAGATTATTGTATCAGGATTTTCTGCTGGTGGACATCTGGCAGCTAGCTTTGCAACAACATGGAATACGGCAGAGGGATTGGAAGAATATAATGATGACCGAGAATTAATTCGCCCAAATGGACTTATTTTATCATATCCTGTAATTACATCAGGAGAATTTGCACATAAGGAATCATTTGAAAATCTATTAGGAAATCAGTATGAAAGTGAAAAACAAAATCATTCACTTGAATTTCTGGTAAATAAAGAAACGCCAAAGACTTTCTTATGGCATACATTTGAAGATGATACAGTACCAGTGGAAAATGCACTTCTTTTTGCACAGGCACTTCGAAAAAAAGAAATCCCGTTCGAATTACATATATATCCAGTTGGAGGACATGGAATTTCGCTGGCAGATGAAAGGACAGGTACAACTAGTATGGAGGATACAAGAATTGTTCCAGAATGTCAGGGATGGATGGATTTGTCGATTCAATGGATAAAATCCCAGATAGAAGGTAAATTCTTAAAGAAAGTGTAAAAGAAATATTAAATATTTGGTGTATTGTTGAGATTCATGTATGCATGTCTTATAATAGCCTAATAGTTCACATTATTTTTAATTGAATCATATTCGATATGGTTTTGTAGAATGAGGAGAAAAAGATGGACAACAAAGATGAGATTAAAATAGATGCTACAGGGCAGGATAAAACAGAACATCAGGATGATGAATATGAAGAAGTCTGCTACATTTGCAGAAGACCCGAAAGTGTTGCGGGAAAAATGATCAAAATTCCCAATAATATATGTATTTGTCAGGATTGTATGCAAAAGACATTTGATAGTATGAATCAGTCAGGACTAAATATAAATGATTTTTCAAATATGCAGAATTTTCCTGGAATGAACATGATTAATTTTAATGATGTTCCGAATGCAATACCTAAAAATCAGAAGATAAAGAAGAAAAAGGCGAAGGAAGATGTCATTAAACCAATATTTAATATAGATGAGATTCCTGCACCACATAAGATAAAAGCACAGCTAGATGAATACATAATCGGTCAGGAGCATGCTAAAAAGGTGATATCTGTTGCCGTCTATAACCATTATAAGAGGGTGGCAGCGGATGCAATGGATGAAATTGATATCGAAAAGTCAAATATGTTAATGATTGGGCCAACTGGCTGTGGGAAAACGTATCTGGTTAAGACACTTGCAAAATTATTGGATGTACCGCTTGCGATTACAGACGCCACGTCACTTACCGAAGCAGGGTATATTGGAGATGATATTGAAAGTGTCGTAAGCAAGCTTTTAGCGGCCGCAGACAATGATGTAGAAAAAGCAGAGCGTGGTATTATTTTTATTGATGAAATTGATAAAATAGCAAAAAAGAAAAATACAAATCAGCGTGATGTTAGTGGAGAATCAGTCCAGCAGGGAATGCTAAAGCTTTTAGAAGGTTCTGAAATAGAAGTACCTGTGGGCGCAAGTAGTAAAAATGCGATGGTTCCCATGGCAACGGTTAATACAAAGAACATATTGTTTGTCTGTGGTGGAGCATTTCCAGAATTGGAAGATATTATAAAAGAACGTTTGAATAAACAGTCTGCGATTGGATTTCAATCTGATTTAAAAGATAAATATGATAAAGATGAACATATTCTGCAAAAAGTAGAAGTAGAAGATTTACGTAAGTTTGGCATGATACCAGAATTTCTGGGACGTTTACCAATCTTGTTTACCTTAGAAGCTTTATCAGAAGATATGCTTGTTCGTATTTTGGAAGAGCCTAAAAATGCAATTATCAAACAGTATCAGAAACTTTTGTCTTTTGATGAAGTGAGATTAACTTTTGAAAAAGATGCAATGTATGCCATTGCAAAAAAAGCAAAAGAAAAAGAAATCGGTGCACGTGCACTTCGTTCCATTATTGAAGAATTTATGCTTGATATTATGTATGAGATTCCAAAAGATGACAATATTGGACAGGTTACGATTACCAAAGACTATGTTGAAAAAAAGGGTGGACCACTTATTACAATGCGTGGTTGTCAGGAACTGGAAGATAAGCAGGCATAATTATAAGGGAAACAGGAAGGAGCTTTATAGCTCCTTTTTCCCTTTGAGAATAGATATTCGCGAAACCAGAAAGAAGCAATAAGAAAGTAATCATAGGTCAAACTATAGAAAAGAGATTTAAATTATGAAATTAGATAAAACAAATGCATTCTTTCAAGAGTTGCAAACAGTGAATCATGTATACACGCATAGCGGGAAATTTCATGCGGATGATGTATTTTCTTTTGCGTTGCTAAGAATCTTAAATCCAGACATCCAGGTTCATCGTGTAAATGAAGTGCTGCCAGAACATAAGGGAATTATATTTGATATTGGATGGGGAGAATTTGATCATCATCAAAAAGATGCCAAAGTACGTGAAAACAGTGTTCCTTATGCTGCATTTGGACTTTTGTGGAAGCAGGCAGGAACCGCGTTTTTTACACAAAAAGCAGCAGATAAATTTGATGAAAAATTTATCCAGCCATTGGACTTAAATGATAATACAGGAGAACCAGATACCATTGCTGCACTGATTGGTGATTTTAATCCTGCGTGGAATCAGAAAAAAGATTTGCAGGAAGAATTCCTAAAAGCAGCAGATTTTGCAGAGAAAATATTAGTACACAAGATCGAACATATTCAGTCAAATGAAGTGGCAAAGGATATCGTAGAGCCATATGTAAAATCAGCACAGGATGGAATTTTAGTATTAGACCAATATGTACCGTGGAGAAAAGCGATTGAAAATACGTCGGTTGCGTTTGTAGTATTTCCATCTGACCGTGGTGGCTATAATGCGATGACAGTAAAGGATGATGTAACCAAAGAGGCAAAAATTGATTTTTGCGAGGAATGGTATGGAAAGTCCAAAGAAGAGCTGATCCGATTATCGAATGTAGCAACACTTCGTTTTTGTCATAAAGCAGGTTTTTTAATTGCAACAGATAACAAGGAAGATGCTATTATGGCATGTAAGCTTAGTATAAATGCTCAGACACCAGCTTTGAAATGGAAAAAGAAACTAAAATTTATAAAAATGAGTTTGCTTACAAAGAAGGTAAAACGATAATTTGAAGATTACAGGTTAAAATAGAAGATGATTTAAAGATTATAGGTTAAAATAGAAAATGATTTAAAGATTACAGGTTAAAATAGAAGAAGATTTAATGATTGCAACTTAAAATAGAAGATGATTTAAAGATTACAGCTTAAAAATAGAAAGTGTACGTAACACGTAAAAGCCGGGAAGGAAATTTATGATATTTATTGTAATAGCAATCAGCCTTTTTATAACTGATTTTTTTGTAAAAAATTGGGCAGAGAAAAAATTAGAAATGAAAGCAGAAAAAGAGATATTTTGTAATAAAATAATTATCAGAAAATTTCACAATCATGGTGCTGCACTGAATATACTTGAAAACAAGAAAAACATATTGCTTTTTTTAAATATAACATTAGTATCTATATTGAGTCTGATTTATGCGAAAACGATTTTGAATTCAGAAAATGCGGGGAAGAAGCTGTCTATGAGCTTTCTGGTTGCAGGTGGATGGAATAATTTATATGATCGTATGAAGAAGGGATATGTCGTAGATTACTTTAGTTTTAATACGAAAATTAAGAAGCTGAAAGCTATCGTTTTTAATTTGTCTGATTTTTTTATTTTTATAGGTTCTTTTCTATTACTTATATCTGAAAGCAGTAGAAAAAAATAAGATTAAAATGTTGTTAGGTAATAGGAATAGGTAATAGGTAATAGGTAATAAAGGTAACAGGAATTACTTTGGATGAGGGCTACTGTCAGTAGTAAATAATTCATAATGCATACATAAAAAAAATAAAAAAAGCTGCAGTAAAGCATAAATGCCATACTACAGCTCTTTTCTTTAATCAAATTTTTGTTCACTTATATCTTTGTCTGAATAAAAAATCGAAATTCTATATTAGAGAAAGGTACATTGAAAACGAAAATAATTGATTAATTTTCGATTACAACTATCTTACAAGTGTAACATTGGTTGCCTGAGGGCCTTTTGCGCCGTCTGTAACATCGAATTCTACGCTAGCGCCTTCTTCTAAGGATTTGAATCCGTCCATGTTAAGTCCGGAATAATGTACGAATACATCTTTTCCTTCTTCGTCAGAAATGAATCCGTATCCTTTTTGATTGTTGAACCATTTAACTGTACCTTTCATTTAAGTACCTCCAAAAAATTAAATCTGTGCTAATATTTTTAGCACTTTTATCTTATCATACAAAACATAATAAGTAAAGAAAATTCAGAATATTGCATCAAAGGAAATTTCATGATTTTTTAGAAATTTTAGAACTAATTCATCCCATTCGTGTTCAAAAGATCGATCCATCGAAAAAATCTGATAAGAAACTCCTGTGGTACAGGTTAATTTTTGATTTTGAAAGCGTATATTAATATATGCTCCTGCAATGTCAGAAACTTGAAAAGGGCTCTTTATATGTTCTAATGTATTCTTCAGATTAGAAGGTGAGAGCATGAATATGAAATGAAAATAAAAGGGTGTAGATTTACCCTTCATTAATTCAAAACAGTTATTTCGTAGCATGGAAAAAGGAGCCGCATCAAGACCTGTAAGATTTCTTTCTTCTAATTCATCGGTTGAAAAAAAGGAAGTATTTAAATGACCATTAATGGTATAATTGACTGCATTTGTGATAGATGCTTCAGATAATAAAAAATGGTCGAATAAGTCAGTGCGTAAAAGTTTGTTCATAAAATCTTTAATTTCGGTAAGCTCAATTGAAATCATGTGAATCCTCCTAACTTAACAAGTATAACTTCTTTTAGAAATCATTTCAATTGAAATGGAAAAATATTGATTTGAACCTATCGAAACAAAGAAAAATATAGTAAAATAAAATAGGAGGTATATGTCATGGACAAAAATGAGAAATTATTTGAACTATTGCGTGTGGGAACGTCCCCGTTTCACACAATTACATATATAAAAGAGGACTTAAAAAAAGAAGGGTTTTTGGAATTAAAATTTGCTGATACATGGGACCTGATATCTGGCGGAAAATATTTTCTGGAGCATCAGGGAACAACCCTATTTGCATTTACAATACCTGAAAATGAAAATACAGGTATGCTTCGTATGGCAGCAGCACATACAGATTTTCCATGTTTTCGGATAAAACCAAATCCGGATACACTTGCGGCATCTTACAACCAGCTGAATGCAGAAGTATATGGCGGACCAATTATTTCTACATGGTTGGATCGTCCTCTTGGAGTAGCCGGAAGAATTGCATTAAAAAGCGATTCCGTATTTGAACCAAAAACAGTATTATTTGATTCAGACAGACCAATTGTAACAATTCCAAATATTGCAATACATATGAATCCCGATATTAATAAGGGAGTTGAGTATAATAAACAAATAGAGTTAGCCCCTATTTTTTCGGTTTCAAATGAGGATGAGAAGATAAATAAAGAAGCATTTTTGACATATTTAGCACAAGAGCTGGATGTAGATAAAAATGATATTCTGGATTATGAATTAAATCTTTATTGTCGCGAACAGCCTGAATATATAGGATGGAAAAAAGATTTTATATCATCTCCCCGTATAGATGATATATCTTCGGTGGCAGCATTAACAGAGGCAATTGTGCAAAAGAACCGCGCAGATGGAGTAAATTTAATTGCGCTTTTTGACCATGAAGAAATTGGAAGTCATACAAAACAAGGTGCGGAATCTTTGATGTTATCCTATGTTCTGGAAAAGCTATTAATGGCAACGGGAAAAGATAAAGAGCAGATTCATTCTGTGATTTACGATAGTATGCTTTTATCTGTAGATGTGGCACATGCAATACATCCAAACTATCAGCAAAAAGCGGACCCAACAAACAGACCAATCATAAATAAAGGATTTTGCTTTAAAGAGGCTTCTTCCCAATCATACGCTACAGATGCAAAAGTTGTGGCTATTGGAGAACAGATTTGCCAAAAAGCAAACATACCATATCAAAAATATACAAACCGTTCAGATATAAGAGGCGGAAGAACTCTGGGTTCATTACTTTCCGGGGTTATGCCAATTAGAACGTTAGAAATTGGAATTCCAATTCTTGCCATGCATTCGGCCAGAGAATGTATGGGAAGTCAGGATTATGAGGCATTGTGTGAGATGACAAAAGCTTTTTTTACATATTAGATTTATGTAAAAAACCAGACAGTTATAGGAGGATAAGATTTTGAGGAGACATTTAAAAATAATCCTGTGTTTCCTGCTTTGTGTAAGTGTACTGATGATCGAAGGATGCAGTAGTATTTCCTCAAATCTGTCTTCGATTATGCGTACTGATCAGACAGAATCTGCAACTACAAAGCAAAGTGTGAGTAAATCTGCACAATCTCAAATTTCAGAATCTCAAAATGATGAGACGGTCAAATCGATAAGTATTTCACAGGATAAGTATGTTTATCAGACGCTGGATGCTGCCACAAAGACGGTATATGATGAGGTACTGAATGCGATTCTAAAACAATCGACGGAAATCACAGTTTCTACATTGGACAAAGATGTATTGGATAATGCTTATAATGCAGTTATGGCAGATTATGGTGGACTTTTCTGGGTATCAGGGTATGTTTATACAGAGTATTCGAAAGACAATGCGTTAACAACACTGACTTTTTCACCAAAATATACGATGAATTCAGAACAACGTAAATCTACACAACAGCAAATTGATACAAAAGCAGAAGAAATTTTATCTGGGATTTCCATTTCTGATAATGATTATGATAAAGCAAAATATGTATATAAAACTTTAATTGAGCTGGCTGATTATGTACCGAATGCTGCAGACAGCCAAAATATTATAAGTGTTTTTATAAATAAACAGACGGTTTGTCAGGGATATGCCTGCGCAACGCAATACCTATTAAACCTATTAGGTATAAAAAGTGCGATTATATCCGGACAGGCTAATAACCAGACACATGCATGGAATCTGGTATATTTGGATGGACAATATTACTATATGGATACTACATGGGGAAATTCTACGTTCACAGATTCAAAGAGTCAGGCATCAAAATTTGTAAATTATAATTATTTAAATATCACTTCACAGGAATTATTAAGAACACATACGATTTCAAGCAAATTTACCCTTCCAGACTGTGTTGCAACGGATGATAATTATTTTTTAAAAGAAGGACTCTATTACGTTGACTGGTATCCAAAAGAAATTGGAAATTTATATAAGAATGCATGGGAGGATGGGCAAAAAGACATTTCCGTTAAATTTGCAGATTCAGGACTTTATAATAAAGCAATGGAATATTTTATTAAAAACCAACATCTGGTAGATTATTGCTCTAAATTGAAAACGTTTTATTACATGGAAGATAAGCAGCAGAACATATTGACCATTAACTTTTACTAAAAAAGCAAGAAAATTTGATTTTTTTCATAAAAACGCTTTTCAAAAGAGGTTATTTGTGATAACATCATGTAGTAATAAAAACTACATATCAAAGTTTGATTGATTTATCATATATGTAAGAATTTGAAATTTCGATGATTTAATCACCAGGAGGAAAACACTATGGGTTATAAAATAATCATAGACAGTTGTGGAGAACTAACAGAAGTATTAAAAACAGAAGGACATTTTTCAAATGTTCCATTGGAATTAGAGGTAGATGGATATTATATTGTGGATGATGAGACATTTGATCAGATTGATTTCTTGAAACGGGTAAAAGAAAGTAAAAGTTGTCCCAAGTCATCTTGTCCTTCTCCAGAGAAATATATGGAGGCATATAAAGGCGAAGAAGAGAATGTCTATGTAGTAACACTATCTGGTAAATTGAGTGGTTCTTATAACAGTGCTCTTTTAGCCAAAAACCTTTATTTAGAAGAGAATCCGCAGAAAAATATTCATGTATTTGATTCCAGGTCTGCATCTATTGGAGAAACCATTATTGGAATGAAAGTTCATGAATTTGAAAAAGCAGGTATGATTTTTTCTGAGATTACAGATACAGTAGAAAAATATATTGATGAGATGAATACATTTTTTGTTTTGGAAACACTTGATACATTACGAAAAAATGGAAGATTAAGTAACCTAAAAGCATTTGTTGCAAGTGCACTGAACATCAAACCAGTTATGGGATCCAATCCAGATGGAACTATTTGTCAATTAAGTCAGGCAAGAGGAATGAATAAAGCATTGGATAAAATGATTGAAAGTGTAATTGAAAAAACGAAAGATACGGAAGAACGTATTTTAGCAATTGCGCATTGTAACTGTCCACAGCGTGCAGTACAGTTTAAAGAGAAAATACAACAAATTGCGAAATTTAAAGAAATTATTGTAGTTAATACAGCAGGTGTAAGCAGTATGTATGCAAATGACGGTGGAATTATAATAGCGATTTAATTGACGGTAAAGAAGTTTTGCAGATAGCAAATATTGTTATATTGCAAAACTTCTATTTTTTTTGCAGATAGTGAATTAGTACCTTATACAAAAAGATAAAATATTGCTAAAAATTTATCATATAATAGCACAATCAACTTGAAAAATCTTGAGAAAACGTATAAAGTATAGATTGGGTTATTTTTGAGACCCAAGAGAAACAATGGAGGAAGACATGAAGAAATTAATTTTAGTAACATCACCGCCAGCATGTGGCAAAACATTTATTTCAAAACAATTATCACAAAATCTGGAGCATGTGGTTTATCTTGATAAAGATACACTAATTCCGTTATCTAAACAAATTTTTGTAGTAGCAAATGAACCATATAATAGAAGTTCTGATTTTTTCCAGAAAAATATCAGAGATTTTGAGTATGAAACAATTTTAGCATTAGCATTTGAAGCACTTGATTATGATGATTTAGTATTAATCAATGCACCATTTACAGAAGAAATCAGAGATCTTGATTACATTGCTGATTTAGAAGAAAAATTAACTGAAAAAAATGCAAAGCTTGCAGTTCTTTGGATTGATACAAAAGTAGAAGTTTGTAAAGAAAGAATGATTGAACGTAATTCTGATAGAGATACATGGAAATTGAACAACTGGGACGAATATATCAAAGGATGTAATTTTGAAGCACCAACAAATTTAGACAACCTTTTGATTTTCCATAATTCTTCTGATGACGAATATGAGACTTCTATGAAAGAAGTCGTTGCAAAATTAGAAGAAAAATAAATTCTGTGATAAATGATAATGACAAATAATATAGATATAATAGGCAATTGCGAAATTCACCTAATATATCAAGTACTTTACATTGTTTCGCAATTACCTAAATATAGATATAAGCAAGAAGAGGATACTCGGATTGCTGAAAATTTATTAGTGAGAAGTAAATAAATAACATGCAGTCCATATCCCCATTCCGGAGGATGTGGATTTTTTTATTGTTTAAAAATCACCAATTAGAAAGTGCTGTAGAATCAAACTAACAAGAATGATGGATATCCAGCAGCAAAAACCTAAAAGAATTGGTTTTTTACCATTTTTTATTAATTTGGGAACATTTGAACCGAGTCCAATGGCACTCATTGCAACAATAATGAAAAATTTACTAAGTTCCTTCAATGGCTGAAAAACTTGTGTATCAATATGCAAAAATCCTAATAAAGTAGTAAACGCACTTACAAGTAAAAAAAAGATAATAAATTTAGGTAAAGGAGCACTTTTTTGTTTGGTTTCAGATGAAACTTTATCTTTTCGGTTGAAATAAAACGCCAATGCAGATGTAATAGGAATGATGGCTAGTGTACGAGTCAGTTTTACTGTTACAGCTTCCTGTAAAGTGGAACTTCCAAGATGATAGAGACTGTCCCAGGTGGAAGCAGCTGCAGTAACAGAAGAAGTATCATTAATAGCCGTTCCAGCAAAAAGACCAAATCCTGTGCCATTATGATGAGAAAATCCAAGCCAGGTTCCAAGGTGTGGAAAAATAAGCGCTGCAAGTACATTGAATAAAAAAATGACTGCGATAGATTGAGCAATGTCATCATCATCTGCATGTATGACAGGAGCTGTAGCAGCGATTGCAGAGCCACCGCATATAGAAGAACCAATGCCTACTAAAATAGCAGTTTTTACAGGAATATTCATTCGTTTATAAAGGAAAAAAGATACGATTAAAGAAGTAGATATGGTAGCTAAAATAATAGGCAAAGATTCTTTTCCAGTTATAAAAACCAGATTTAAATTCATGCCAAAGCCAAGTAAAACAACAGCAAGTTGTAGCAGAATTTTAGAAGAAAAACTGACACCTGTTTGAAAAATCTGCTTTTTACGAAAGAAAGAAGATAAAATCATCCCTAGTAAGATAGCAAAAATAGGACCACCAATTACAGGAAATCTATTTCCTGCAAAGGAAGAAAATAATGCCAGCATAAAACAGAGAAAAATGCCTGGAAGTAATGTTGTTTTTGATTTTAAATAATTCATAGTAGCCTCCTGTGCTAATAGATATAATTTATGAATAAATACGAAATTTTAAATTGCAACAAAGCAAAAGCAAAATTCATTATGAATAATATCATACATAAAAGATAATAAAAAATAATATATATTTATCAATCAATAATAATTTGTTATGATAAATATGAGATGTTTAAAAGGAATAAAGGCATAGGTAAATAAAAAATAGGTAAATAAAAAATAGATAAATGAAGAAATGAAGAGATAAAGAAGTAAATACAGGAGGAAAGAAATGTTTGATTTTCGAATTTTCACATTCATGGAAGTGTGTAAGACAAAAAATTATACCAAGGCAGCTGAGCATCTTTGCATAACACAACCGGCGGTGTCAAAGCATATCCAATATCTGGAAGATTATTTTAAGGTTCAGCTTTTTTCCTATGCAGGAAAAAAAATATCAATTACAAAAGAAGGATACCTGCTCTATAAAGCAGCAAATACAATGCTTTGCGATGAAGCATTACTAAAACAGCAGATGCTGGAAAGTAACAAACAGATAAAAAAATTATCATTTGGAGTTACCTTAACAATTGGAGAATTTGTAATTGGTGATTGTATCCGGGAATACAGCCAAAAACATAATACCGAAAATATATCGATGCAGGTGAACAATACAAAGGAGCTACTTGATAAACTAGAAAGCGGAGAAATAGAATTTGCGATGATTGAAGGGGCGATAGAACGCGATAAATTTGAATGCGAGCTGTTTACTACGGAAGAATTTATCGCAGTATGCGCCCGAAATTATTCTTTTAAGCAAAAAGTCAGCCATATACAGGATTTGATAGGGGAACATATGATTATACGAGAGCCAGGTTCTGGAAGCAGGGAAATTTTTATGCAGACCTTAAAAGAACGGGATATTCCATTAGAATCATTTGAAAAGGTAACTGAGATGGGGAGTATTCATTTACTAAAAGAGATGGTGATGGAAAAAGAGGGAATTACTTTTTTATATAAAGCCGCTGTGAAAAAGGAATTAATGCAAAAGCAGCTTAAAATCATTCCATTAAAAGATTTTAAGCTCTTTCATGATTTTACATTTGTATGGAGAAAAAATAGCATATTCCGTGAAGAATATCGTCAAATATTAAAGGAATTTAAAGAAATTTATGAACGTTCCCTTGTAACAGAACCTCTTTGAAGCAGACTGGTTTCAATTTCTATTTTTACAGGATAAAATTCATTTTCACTTAATACCGTGATTAATCTTTTGGCAGCAGTACTTCCCATATATTGTTTTGGAACATGAATGGTGGTAAGACCTGGGTCAATGTATGCGCTAAAAGGCATGTTATCAAATCCGACAATAGAAATATCGAAAGGAATACGGTAACCAAATTCTTTGAAGGCTTTTATTGCACCGACAGCAATGGCATCGTTGTCCGCAAAATAGCATTCTGCAATAGGTTCCTGCCTGCTTAAAAGATCTTTCATATCAGCATATGCTCCTTCCACGGAGGGGGAAAGCAGGTGCGTAATTGAATTTGAAGTAGACATACCATTTTTTCGTACAGCTTTATAAAAGCCATCTGCTCGTTCTTCAAAATTGAATATGGAATAAGATGAGTGTAAATAGCCAGGTTGCTTTTTACACTTTTTTATTAAGTGGGAAGTAGCCTTAAAAGCACCTTCTACGTTATTGATCAAAACACAGTCCATTTTAGGAGAATCATGATAGGTGTCAAGTAAAACGACGGGAACCCGAATGTGCTCAAAAATATGAAAGTCTTCTTTTGTCATTTCAGTTCCTAATAAAATAATTCCAATGCAATCACTATAAAGAATGCTTCCCATTTCTTTTTCCAGATCAGAATCATCATATAAGTGGCAGATACTAAATTTATATCCAGCGTTTCTGCATTCTTTTTCAACGCCTTCTGTTAGTTGTGAAAAAAAAGGTGTTTCACTTACAACAGCTCCATGTTTAATAAAAATAATAAAATAAACAGTTCCGGATGGAATCTTTTCCTGTGTGATTTTTGAAAAATCATATCCCCGATTTCTTGCGGCTTCTAAAACACGCTGTCTGGTTTTGGTACTCACGCCAGATTTGTTATTCAATGCCATGGAAACAGCGGCTTCTGATAACATCAGTTCCTTTGCAAGTTCTTTTGCAGTAATTCCCATAATAGCAATCCCTTCTGATAACCTTTTTTGCATTATACGTGCTTCTGAAAGAAAATACAATAATTTAGTAAATAATTTAGTAAATTATACTTAATAATTTATATGAATTAAGCTATGGCGATTTTATAATGAAGAAAAATCAATTTTGGAGGTACGGTATGGATTCAATTGTATTGGGATATGCACCAACAAGACGAAGCATTTTTAGCGCACCAGATGCAGTAAAATATGCAGACTTAACAAGAGAGCGATTAAAAGAACTCGGGGTTACTTTTGTTGATATTAATGATATTTCGGAAGATGGATTACTTCATGAAGAAGCAGACCGTATCTTAATTGCGAAGAAATTTAAAGAAGCAAATATTGATGGGCTGTTTTTCCCACACGGGAATTTTGGAACGGAGTATGAAGTGGCAAGACTTGCAAAAGAGATGCAGGTTCCAGTTTTGTTATGGGGACCACGTGATGAAAGACCAGATGAAAATGGGATTCGCTTAAGAGACAGTCAATGTGGACTTTTTGCAACAGGTAAAGTATTAAGAAGGTTTCAGGTGCCGTTTACGTATTTATGCAACTGCAGATTGACAGACCCTGAATTTGAACGTGGAATAAAAAACTTTTTAACCGTATGTAATATTGTAAAAGCATTTCGCAAAACAAGGATTCTTCAAATCGGGCCAAGGCCATTTGATTTCTGGTCAACGATGTGCAATGAAGGAGAATTGCTGGAAAAATTTAATGTACAGTTATCTCCAATACCAATTCCAGAATTAACAGCTGAGGTGAAGAAGGCAAAGCAGGAAACAGCTGAAGTAAAAAAAGTAATGGAATATTGTCATGAGAAATTCAATGTGGCTGTTAAAGAAGATGAACTTGAAACGATTGCTGCACTTAAAATTGCAATGAAAAATCTTGCAAAAAAATATGGCTGCAATGCAGTTGCAATTCAATGCTGGAATACGCTTCAGACGGAAATTGGCATTATGCCATGCGCAGCAAACAGTCTGCTCAACGAAGAAGGACTTCCTGTTGTTTGCGAAACGGATATTCATGGTGCTGTGACAGCAATTCTTTGTGAAGCTGCAGGAATGGGAGAAACACGTACATTTTTTGCAGACTGGACGGTAAGACATCCGGATTGTGAGAATGGAGAGTTATTACAGCATTGCGGACCATGGCCAATTTCTTGCGCAGATGAAAAACCTTCCATTGGTTATCCCCTTGCATTTTCTCATCCAGGAGCGATAGAAGCACAGGCAAAAAAAGGAGACATGACACTTTGCCGTTTTGACGGAGATAATGGAGAATATTCACTTTTACTCGGACATGCAAAAGGCATCGAAGGACCATATACGAAGGGCACATATGTATGGGTGGAAGTAGAAAACTTAAAACGTCTGGAAGCAAAAATTGTAGAAGGACCGTATATTCATCATTGTGTTGGAATTCATAAAGATGTCGTACCTGCTTTGTATGAAGCCTGCAAATATATTGGCATTACGCCAGACTTATACGATCCGATTGAAGAGCAGGTAAAAGCATATATTCGTGGAGAATAGAAAAGAGGAACCTTATGTTAACGATAAAAGAAGCAAGAGAAAAAACATATGAAGAATTAAGTACATTGTCTTTTGAATTAAGAGAAAATGTACTGGATATGATTTATAAAGCGAAAACAGGCCATATAGGAGGAGATTTTTCCGTAATGGAAATACTTGTTACGCTATATTTTAAACAAATGAATATTGGTGTTGAAAATAAAAATGACCCGAACAGAGACCGTTTTCTTATGAGTAAGGGTCATTCGATGGAAGCATATTATGCAGTACTTGGAGCAAAAGGATTTTTGGATATCCAGGAAGTAATAGAGAAATTCTCAACCTTTGGTTCCCCATATATTGGACATCCGAATAATAAACTTCCAGGAATAGAAATGAATTCGGGATCTTTGGGACACGGGTTGCCAGTTGCTGTTGGAATGGCACTTGCAGGCAGAATGAAAAAAAGAGATTACCGCGTTTATGTAGTTATGGGTGATGGCGAACTTGCAGAGGGGTCTGTATGGGAAGGCGTTATGGCAGCAGGACATTATAAACTGGAGAACCTTTGTGCAGTAGTTGATTTTAATGGTTTGCAGATTTCTGGTACGACAAAAGAAGTGATGAATCATGAAAATTTGAAAGCACAGTTTGAAAGCTTTGGATGGAATGCAATCAGTGTAAGAGGAAATGATGTAAAAGCGTTAAATGAAGCGTTTGAAAAAGCAAAAGAAGAAACAAAAAAACCGACAGTTGTCATCGCTAATACGATCAAAGCATATGGTCTTTCTTTTGCAGAAAATAAAGTAGCATGGCATCATAAAATTCCAGGTGCAGAGGAATATGAACAGGCAAAAACAGAATTACGCACACGTAAAGAGGAGGTATCCCATGAATAAAATACCAAACCGTCAGGTCATCTGTGAAGTATTAATGGAGCATGCAAAAGAAGATAAAGACATTGTAGTATTATGCAGTGATTCCAGAGGAAGTGCATCTTTAGCACCTTTTGCAGAAAATTTCAAGGATCAGTTTGTAGAAGTTGGAATTGCCGAGCAGAATCTGGTAAGTATTTCTGCTGGTATGGCAAAATGTGGAATGAAAGCATTTGCAGCTTCACCCGCATGCTTTTTGTCTACAAGAAGTTATGAGCAGGCAAAAATTGACTGTGCTTATTCAAATGCAAATGTAACATTGATTGGAATCAGTGGTGGAATCAGCTATGGTGCACTTGGAATGAGCCATCATTCTGCCCAGGACATTGCAGCAATGGCAAGCGTGCCCAATATGCGTGTATATCTGCCAAGCGACAGACATCAGACAAAATACCTGATCGAGGCTTTGTTAAAAGACGAAAAACCGGCTTATGTCCGTGTAGGAAGAAATGCGGTAGAAGATGTCTATACAGAAGAAAATTCATTTACATTCGATAAAGCAAATGTTTTGACAACAGGTGAAGATATTGCCATCATCGCATGTGGTGAAATGGTATATCCAGCGCTTGAGGCAGCAAAAATTTTAAAAGAAAAAGGAATACAGGCAAGTGTGGTAGATTTATACTGCATCAAACCAATGGATAAAGAGACTGTTTTAAAGGTAGCCGCAAATGCAAAAGCAGTGATTACAATCGAAGAGCATGCGCCTACCGGTGGTATGGGTTCTATGGTAAGCCAGCTTATTGCGAGCGAATGTCCAAAGAAAGTAATAAATCTTTCTTTACCAGATGCGCCTGTAATTACTGGTACATCCAAAGAAGTATTTGATTATTACGGACTAAATGTGGATGGAATTGTAAAACTTGCAATGGAGTTGAGAGAACATGCATAAATATATTTTGGCGATTGACCAGAGTACGCAAGGAACAAAAGCGCTTATATATGATGAAAATGGAAGATTGCGTTGCAGAAAAGATAAATCACACAGACAGCTTATTGATGAAAATGGATATATCGAGCATGATATGTCTGAAATCATCGATAATGTAAAAACCGTGGTATGGGAAGCTGTTCGTGAAAGCGGGATAGATAAAAACCAGATAGTAGCAGCAGGCATCAGCAATCAGCGGGAAACACTTGCAGCCTGGGATAAAATAACTGGAGAACCGTTGTATCATGCAATTGTATGGCAGTGCGCCAGAGGAAGAGCAATATGCGAAAAATTAAAAAAAGCAGGATTTGAAGATAAGATAAAAGAGGTTACAGGTCTTGCACTATCGCCTTATTTTTCAGCAGCAAAGGCATCCTGGCTGATGGAACATGCAGAAAACATACGTAAAAAAAGTGAAAAAGACGAATTATGTTTTGGAACGATGGACAGTTGGGTTATTTATAAAATGACGGAGAAAGTGTTCAAGACAGACTACTCGAATGCTTCCAGAACACAGCTTTTTGATATCCAGAAATTATGCTGGAGTAAAGAAATGTGTAAAATATTTCACATAAAAGAAAATGCTCTTCCGCAGGTGTGTGATTCAGATGCCTTCTTTGGAGATACAGATTTATTCGGACTATTAGAAAAAAAGATTCCCATTCACTCTGTTTTAGGAGATTCTCATGGGGCATTGTTTGGTCAGGGATGTCTGATCAGTGGAATGGTAAAAGCAACCTATGGAACAGGATCATCCATAATGATGAATATTGGAGAAAAGCCAGTTATTTCTAAAGATGGACTTGTAACGTCTATTGGATTTAAAATTGATGGACAATTAAGTTATGTTTTAGAAGGCAATATTAATTACACCGGAGCGGTCATTTCCTGGATGAAAGATGATTTAGGCCTGATTGAGAATCCAAATGATACGGAAGTATTCATTCAAAAGGCGAATCCACAAGATACAACCTACCTTGTGCCAGCATTTTCAGGGCTCGGTGCGCCATACTGGGATGATTTTGCAAATGCTGCATTTGTTGGAATGACAAGAACAACAAAAAAAGCGGAATTGATCAAAGCAGGTGTAGAAAGCATTGCATATCAAATTAACGATATCGTGGAAGCTATGAAAAAAAATGTTTCGCTGGATATAATCACACTTAGGGTAGATGGCGGACCGACAAAAAACAACTACCTAATGCAATTCCAAAGTGATTTAATACAGGGTATTGTATCTGTTTCTAAAATCGAAGAACTATCAGCCACAGGAGTGGCTTATGCAGCTGGAATCGCAATAGGTTTATATAAAAGAGAAGATATATTTCAAAATATTAAGCGTATAGAATACAAACACAATATGTCAGAGCAGGTACACCGTCAAAAAATGGATGGATGGCACCATGCAATAGAACAGGTCTTACAAAAATAGAAAAAAATGAAATAAATCTCAAAAAAGCATTGCCGATTCGAACATTCGAAGGGCGGTGCTTTTTTTATCTTTATGTTAAAAGGAACATAAAGATAAAATTATGATTTATCATACATATTCCGAAATTCCGTAGGAGTACAAGATTTCATGATTTTAAACATGCGGATAAAGGCAGTAGGACTGGAAAAGCCAGAATGAAGAGCGACTTCAGTAATTGAATATTCTGGATGTGTCAGTAACTGCTGCGCATGTCCAATCCTCTTTGTATTTAAGTACTTATAAAAAGTCGTATTTGTAAATTCTTTAAAGAGTCTCGTAAAGTAAAATTTACTAAAACCGGCAATTTGAGCTACTTCTTCAAGACTTAGTTCCTCCGTACAATGTTCGCTGATATAGTTACAGATACTTAAAAATTTATCGGTATACTGCTTCTGGTTTTTAAAATTAAAGTGATTGATGGTTGAAATATGAATGCCGCTTAGCAGTACAAAAACATCCAATAGCCTGGCATAAATTGAAGTTTCTGAAAGATTATTTTCACAAATGTAGGTATCTTTGATTTCAAGCAGCAGTTGTTTGATTTTTTCATGGATATGGGGAGCATTATAAGGTGTAAGGGTTAAAACTGGTGAGATGGAAGCAAGAAGAGATTCTAGTTCGGTTATCTGGTAGAACATGGTAATTTCTGCTTGAAATATAATCCTTTTCCCAAATCCGGTTTCAGGTGCAGACAGGGCATGTATGACACCAGGACTGATAAAAATAATGTCATATGCATTCAGTTGTATGATGTCGTCACCAAGGGTGACGGTATAAATGTTGATGGTTGGCATAATGATTTCCAGCGGGGTATGCCAGTGGGATGGATAGTTTTCGGATTCGTCATTGTCATAGAGCCTTAAATTCGTGTCTTTTTTATAGTTTACGGTTTCATGAATACCTTTTAAATTTTCAATCATTTTTATATAGTCTCCCTTGTATGAAAAAGTTGTTAGCAAATGTTGCGGATGCATCTGTAATATAGTATAGAATATTATGCAAAAAGTGGCAATAAATATATAATAAGAACAAATGAAAAAGTGAAGTATAGTCAAGATGCAATAAAATAGCAAGAAATAATTGTATAATATGTGAGTATTATTTAAAAAAGCAAAAATTAAAAAGCAATAATTAGTAATAGATAGGCAACATTTATAAAGCGTGTCAAAAGGGTATTTGTTACAGTTAAAGTGTCAAAACGATATGAATAAAATTCAAAGGAGGGTATTTTATGAACAAGAAATTACTGTCTGTATGTTTGACAGGGGCAATGGTACTAACTATGTTAAGTGGATGTGGGGTTTCCACAAGTACGGGGAAAAATAGCACAAGTGGTACGAGTGAAAAGAGTTCAAAGACAGCATCAAGTGACAGCAAATCCACAGGTAAGGAACAGGAAATCACTTGGATGTTTTGGGATGATTTGAATTCTACACAGGACCTGATTAGCAAAGGATACAAAAATGTAATTGACAGGTACAATGAAACCTATAAAGGAAAATATCATTGCAATGTAGTTACAACAAACTTAAGTGAATACGATACAAAATTAAATGCATTAGTTGCAGCAAGTAACACACCAGATGTTTTCATCTGTAGTCCAGGACCGAATTTGACACAATATGTCAATGCAGGAGTTGCAGCAGATATGACCAATATTTTGCAAAAGAAAAATAAAGATTGGTACGATAAGTTTAGCAAAGGGATATTTGAAAGACTGACTTACAATAAAAAGATTATGGCTGTACCAACAAATTTTGCAGCAGCATGTGTATTCTATAATACGGATATCTTCAACAAAGTTGGAATCACTGTACCAAAGACCGTAGATGAATGGCTGATAGATTGTCAGAAGATAAAAGATGCAGGATATCAACCAATATCGTGTTCTGCAGGTACCTCTTGGTGCTTAGCTATGATAGCAGGCTATATGTGTGACAGAGAAGGCGGACCAGATAATTTACAAGGAATTCAGTCTGGAAAATTAAAATGGACGAGTGATTCTTATATAAAAGCAGGAACAGACTTACAAAAATTATCAAAATATTTTCAGAGTACAGCAGCTGGAGATTCAAATGATCAGGCAACAGCTAATTTTTATAATGGACAGGCAGCAATGCTGGTACAGGGTTCATGGGCAATCGCTCAGATCAATGGAAATAGTGCAGACTTTGAAAACAAATGTGGTGTATTCCAGTTTCCAGGAATTACAGGAGGATCTGATCCAAACCGCATGATGGTTAAGACAGATAACCTTGTTATGAGCGCTACAACAAAACATCAGGATGCATGTATTGCATTAATGAAGATGTTTACAGATGATACATCAGAAAAATATACAGCAGAAACTGCTGGGAAAATACCAGTAACGAATGTATCCATTGATTTTTCAAAAGCACCAAAGCAATTGTCTTATATCGAAGATATTTTGAAAAAAACAACAGGAACATTTGGCTTTTATAACGAATCGTTAGCTAGTGTAGAAGCAGGAGATGCATTTAATAATGCAATGGTTGATATCTATCTTGGAAATGCAACACCGCAGCAGGCATTTCAAAAAGTACAGGATTTTTACGATCAGAATGTAAAAAAATAAAGAATGTAAAAGGAATCAAAGGAAATCAAAAAGACATAAAAAGTAACAAATAATAGAACAGAAAACAGACAGATTTTATGCAGGCAGGCATGAAGCATATGCCTGCCCCTAAAAAATGGTAAAGGGAGGTTTATATGGATAGACTACTACGAAATAGAAAGGCAATTGCGATTTTTATTGCACCTGCCTTTATCTTATTTACGCTTATATTGTTTATACCAATTATACAGGTCGTATATTATTCTTTCTGCGACTATAATGCACTGAGTAAACCAACATTCATAGGATTGAAAAATTATATTACGCTATTTAGCAATGATGATACAATGAAAATTGCATTGAAAAACTCAATATTTTTCATGATTTTTTCAGCAATCACGCAGCAGTTTATGGGTATATTTTTAGCAGTTATATTAACAAATGTAAAAAAGGGACGTAATTTTTTTAAAAATATATATTATCTTCCATGTGTATTATCCTCGGCAGCACTTGGACTTTTGTGGGCATTTCTTTTCAACCCCAAAATGGGAATCAATCAGATTCTGGCGATGATTGGAATCAAAGGACCAATGTGGCTTTCGGCATCATCTGGATTCATACCGTTGCCTATGTGGGTAATCGCATTTGTTGCTTTATGGCAGTATGTGGGGCAGAATATGATGCTTTATATGGCACAGATCATGGGAGTTTCAAGTGAATTATATGAAGCGTCTTACATTGATGGTGCATCTAAAATACAAGCCTTGCGCTATATTACATTACCTCTGATTAAGCCAATGTTTGTAACGTCTTTGTCATTGAACTGTATCGGTTCTTTAAAATTTTTCGATTTAGTATATAACATGACACAAGGTGGACCAAACCACAGAACGGAAGTACTTGCTACAGATTTGTACCAGCAGGGGTTTAAATATTTTAAATATGGATATTCAAGTGCAATTTCAATTGTGCTTTTAATACTTTGCCTGATTGTTACAATCCTTATCAGCAAATGCATAAAAATAGAAAGTTACGAAATATAGGAGGAAGGAAATGAAAAATATCAAGCGAAGAAAGAAATTACCTAGTCCAGCGTTGATTTTGATCTATATTTTTTTAGCAGTATTAGTAGTAATATATTTGTTTCCGCTTCTTTGGATGTTAAATGTTTCGTTAAAAACAAATAAAGAAGTGTTTTCATCTCCATTTGCCTTGCCAAAAGTAATTCAGTTAGGAAATTATATCATTGCATGGACAACTGGTAAACTCGGAACGGCCACGCTCAATTCTGTGATTGTATGTGGAGTTACACTCATTATCAGTATGATTATGGGAGCTATGGCAGCATTTGCTATCGCAAGAATGAAATGGAAATTTTCAAAAGCAACAATGACTTATTTCCTGATTGGAATGATGGTTCCAGTACATTGCGTATTGATTCCTTTGTTTGTCCGGTTTTCAAAGTTGCATTTAATTGATTCACTTCCGGGTCTTATGATTCCGTATATCACATTTTCTCTGCCAATTACGATTTATCTTTTAGTAGGATTTTTCCAAAGTATGCCAAAAGAGCTGATTGAAGCATCCTGTATTGATGGATGCAGCATATATCGCTGCTTTTTACAGATAGCACTTCCAATGGCAAAAACAGGAATGTTTGTGGCAGGCCTTATGACGTTTGTGGGAAACTGGAATGAACTTCTTCTTGCAATGGTATTCATATCCAATCCAGCGAAAAAAACGCTTCCAGTAACGCTGACATATTTTGTTGGACCTTATTCCACAAATTATGTGCAGATGTTTGCTGCAATTATAATTGCCATTGCACCCACCGTATTGGTGTATTGTTTGTTTAGTAATCAGATTGTAGAAGGTCTTACCGTAGGAGCAGTAAAAGGATAAAAGGCAATAACAAAATCTATTAAAAAATCTATAAAAAACCGGGTCTGAATGCAATTTGCATTCAGACCCGGTTTGCGATTCCTATCAAAATCGAATCTTATTTTCAATGAGATGATTACTTATCTGCCTTAGGTGCTTCTGGTTTGAGTACATAGCGTTTTAATGGAATGGTTTTGTCCCGTCCCAGATACATGGAATAATATGGGGGGATTTCGTTGATTGAGTCGACAAGCTTTCGCTTCATATCGTTTATTTTCAGCGGGTTGATTCTTGGCAAATCCTCAACGGAAACAGACCCTTCAATACCCGCAAAGCGTTTTGCACGTTCCACCATATAACGCACGTCATAACGGGTTGGATAAACCTCTAACACATCCTTCTCCAGACCAGTGAGTGTATAGACCGTCTCTAAAGCAGTACGTACGGAAAGCTCCACGGTAAATGATGCATCGCCGGGATGTTCAACATATTGTCCCAGAAAACCGAGATTTGAGCAACCAGCAGGTACATAATTTGGACAATCTGATATTTTGCGTGGCATAAAATGGGCTCCGATATACGGCATCATACAAGTAGAAACATAGGTATGACTAAGTAATTCATCCTTCATATCCAGCATATTCAGCTGATAGAGAAACTCAGTCAGAATTTCGTTACCAGTGCATTCACTCATTGGTTTTTTAATGTAATCGCCCTCATTTTCACCGTAAAGGCCATCAGCCCAGAGTACGTCTTCATCATCTGCCTGATCGGGGAAAAATGGTTTGTGATGAAGCACAAACGAAATATCCCAGCTTGAATCTTTCAGTGTAATAGCACCACCAGTTCCGGCTTTACTACCAGAGAGCCGTTCGAGGCGCTCAACAAATTGAGGATAGCCTTTTATCGTAAGAAAGAAAGACATCCACTTTGTCTTATCAATCATACCAAGGAACTTGTCTGGATTTCCGAATTTGCTATTTTTTTTGGCAAGGTTTTGCCAGAAGGTGAAAAGGCTTAGATCATTGGTGTTTAGATTGAGATTTGCCAATGTATTATTATCTCCAAAGGAGTAGTTAGTGGTCAGCGATCCAATAGTTGCAAAAACCAGATCGTGTTTACGAATGTTTATAACCTGTTCCTGACTATTTTGACGTATCAGAATGCCTTTTACCGTATTGCAGGCATCGTCGAGATCTAAATCATGCGCCGAACAGCCATACGTGGTTTTAACACCTTTTGTGTTTAACCATGCCATAAGAGGCTTGATCATGTCATCGTATTCGTTGTATTTTGTATGGATAATGCCCTCGAGATATTCGTTACGTGTAAGCATTGCAAAGCGTTGGAAATAGCGTTGGCATTCCAGTGCACTGTGATAGGTTTTGAAGGCAAGACAGCTGTGGAAACACAGCCATAGACTGCTGGTGAAAAAGGAAGGACCAAAAAAGTCTTCAATGGCCTTGTCCTCAAGCTCAGATTCTGGTAATTCCATAAAATGCAGCATTGCATGCATATCATGAGGCTCAAGTTTGTAGTCATGAACTTTATCATAGATCTCGCCGTCTTTTGTAAGTATACGAGCTTCTGAATGAATCGGTTCATCACGATTAAAATCTACGATGTCATCGAGAACAGTACGTCCTGCATTTTCTAAGGATGGAATTTTACTGTAAAGATACCAGAGACATTCCATATATTGCTCCATCTCACGTTCTCCACGGCAGAGGTATCCGGATTGACCTCGTACGCCATCGCAGCATCCACCGACATTTTTAGAGCGTTCAAGTATTGTAATGTTTTCACCCGGCATTCCGGCATCGTCTACAAGAAAAGCCGCTGTGGCCAATCCTGCGAGACCTCCGCCGATGATATAGGCTTTTTTGTCTTCGATGTTCTGAGGCTTTTTTGCATGGTACATAGTTGTGTAAATGTTCATAGCAATGTTCCCTCCTAAACTACTGAGCTTTAAAGCTCTAGTTTCTTCCATACGTTAAGTATAGCACGTTTAGAATAATTAGATATATTATAAAAAGTGAAATAAAAAAGGACTCAAACTGTAAATGTCTGAATCCTTTTTTTTGTCTTTTATAAATAGAAGCGATAGACGGGACTCGAACCCGCGGTCTCGACCTTGGCAAGGTCGCGCGTTACCAACTACGCCACTATCGCATCTCTTTTAGAGACGTTCTTAAATATACTTGAAAAAGACATAAAAGTCAATCGCTTTTTTAAAAAAATCAAAGAATCATGAAGGTGATCTTTCAAATTCGGGTTTAATATTTTTTAATAGCAGATAAAGACAAACACATAAAAACAAGCATAAAAGAGGGAATAGAATGACTTCTTCCAGAGGAAGAACTTCCCCGCTTAAGCACTGAAAGATAAGCATGCATACGATGGCAGCGCTGAGTGCAACTCCTTTTATAATGATAACTGAAGTGAGCAAATAGCCCCATTCGTTTTTTTGAATGAGCAAAATTCCAGATAAGAAAGCTGCTGGAACGATAAAACCAAGATCCATGCCCTGAATGACAAGTGTGGTGTAATGTTCAAGACCGTAAGGAACAGAATCAGAAAAGGTGGAAGGAAGAATTCGCTTCAGCCACATCATAATAAGCAAACAGGCAAAACAAATCTGAAAACCTCCTAAAAAGCGGACAGGAAGTTTTTTCTGAAATGACATCTTTAAGTTCGTTCTGTCAATGGAGAGCAGTAATAAAATGAATGTAAAAAAACTCATAGACATGAGAAGTACATAGATAAGGAATAAGGGATTAAACATCCATAAAAATGTATAAGAGGTATAGGTGTATAGAAAATATCCTACCGTTCCAGTTAATAGTAGTTTTCCTTTTAAAGAATTTCTACGGACGAACAGATAAGAAATAAGCAAAAGGGGAATAGCTAAAAACAAGGTAACGTAATCCTGCGCAATGCCTTGTGATACGGCGGAAACAGAATCATTTTTATAAAGTCCACTGCCCTGTATGGTCACGAGCTGATTACGAAAGGTATGAATTTGGTAATTACTTTTGGTGCTTTGCAGATTAGTGCTGAAAATACCTGTGCAACAGGCAATAATGGAAAAAATTGCAATACAAAGAATCAGTATACTTAGTGATTTCGTATGTTTCATTTGAACCTCCAGATGAAAATGATGTTGATGGATAGTTTCTATAAATGCTTGAATGCACTTCACAAAAGAGTGAAGACTTATTATTGAACACTGTTTAATAATAAACGATAAAGCTTTCGCATGTCAAGGTAATTGAAAAATAATAAAACAATACCTGCATCAGAAAAAATAATAAAACAATACTTGCATTACTTGTAATATCTATTAAAAATGTTAAAATAAAGAAGAATTCATAGATTCGTAGAAATGAGGTAAACATTATTTCAGAGTATTCTTTTGATTTCCCTTATGAAATAAAAAAAAAGAAAGTTAAAAATTTGTCTATCCGCATTACGCTGGATGGAAAAGTCATCGTTTCAGTTCCCATGAGAATAAGTTTTGAACGGGCAAAAGAATTTATGTATTTAAAACAGAATTGGATTTTGCGACACTTAAGAACAATGGAAACAAAAACGCAGATATCGCTCTCAAAGATAGCATGGGGGAGCGAGGCAGAAGCACACTTTTTACAGCTTGTTTTACATTACTGGCAGTATTTTGAGAAGGATAATCTTTCCTTCCCGACCATCCGGTTTCGCAAAATGAAAAGTAGTTGGGGCATTTGCAGAAAAGTAAGAGGAATTATAACCTTAAACAAGGCACTGATTCATGTCCCCAAAGAATGTCAGGCTTATGTGGTGGTACATGAAATGTCACATCTAATTGAAGCAAATCATTCAAAAGCATTTTACCGGGTGATGGCTCGTATAATGCCAGAATACAAAGAATATGAAGAGAGGTTAAAACAATATGCGATACAAGATTGAGAATGAACATCTAGCAGTAGAAATTGATCCTTTAGGAGCTGAACTAAAATCCATAAAGAGTAAAATAACAGGCAGAGAATATATGTGGTGCGGGGATCCGAAATATTATAAAAGAACTTCTCCAATATTATTCCCAGTGGTAGGAAGCCTAAAAAATAAGCAGTACGTTTTTGAAGGAAAAAAATATACCCTTCCTCAGCATGGATTTGCCAGAGATTTGGAATTTGAACGCATAGAGGCAAAAGATGATGAAGCCTGGTTTATGTTAAGATATACTGATAAAACGTATGAAAATTATCCATTTGAATTTGATTTTCGTATTGGTTATAAGATAATTGGAAAAACACTCCGTGTTATGTGGAAAATTTATAATCTGGGAGAAACTCCAATGTACTTTTCCATTGGTTCCCACTCTGAATTCAACTGTCCATTAAACGGAGAAGACAATAAACGTGAATATGCACTTGCTTTTGATGCAGAGCATGGACTTTTAGTTTCAAAAATAGATGAAGAAGGTCTTATGTATAACAGCAAGACAGAACTTCAATTAACAAATGGAAAGCTTAATATTCCAGATGACTTCTTTGATGAAGGTGCTTATATCATTGAAAATTATCAGGTGAGCGAAGTATCTTTGCTTGATCCTAAGGGAAAACCATACATAACCGTTAATTTTGATGCACCAGTCGTAGGAATCTGGTCTCCCGAGAAAAAGAATGCTCCTTTTGTAGCAATAGAGCCATGGTTTGGACGCTGTGACAGAGAAAGCTTTGATGGAAGGCTTTGCGATAGAGAATGGTCAAATATGATTGACGTGGGTGGAATTTTTAACAGACATTATGAAATTACAGTAGGAGAAGATTAATTTATGGTTCAAGAAGATTATGTAATGCGTATGATCAAGGATATGGTTCGCATGATTGCGAAAGTTTTGCTGAGAAAAGACAAGATTTCATATAATTTTCCAGAGGATGAAGCAGATTACAGCGATGATGATAATGAATACAAAGATATTGTTGCTTGTTTAGAAAGTGGAGATATCAATGGCGCTGAAAATATGCTTTATGAAAATTTCAGAACAGGTGATGAAGGCTATATCTTAATGGGACTTGATTTTTATCAACGATTAAATGAATACAATGGTGAATATCTGGAAGCTCATGATTATTCGAGAGAAGAAATAGATGACGGATTACGCATGTTTTCACAAAAGCAAGGTCTTACGATGTAATTTCGTATAAAAGTTTTTCTGTTTTATAAGAATCCAAAGATTTCTGAGAAGATTTCTTTGGATTTTTTTTGCATAGCAGTATTTAAAAAAATGTTATGTTCAAACTATAATACAAAAAAAGAATCCATGTGAAATCAGGATTCTTTTTTTGTGGCAATTGCCTGGTTTGAAATAGCCTCATGTTCAGCAGTTAATTCCTGATACAATTCGATTGAATTCCAGGATATATTATCAGGGGTTACAATTGCTTTTAAGTTAATAAATGGAATATTCTGTTTTTTGAAACTCATTAAAAAAGTATTCAATTGGTTGTCTGATAATGCTGACATAACAAGCATTTCTTGGGAAAAACCATCTCCATCATAGAGCTCTTCTTCTTTTGGCTTAGAAGAATTTAAAAGTAGGCCAATCGGTTTTAAATAGTCTTCTTTAGAAATTGTTTTTATACGGAACTTCATCTGTAAACATAGAAACTGTATTTTTCTTGCCTTATCTTTATCAAAATTATACATCAGTATGGTTGGATTCATATGCACCTCCTAAATATCAAATATGTTCTGTTTCTTTTATTATAAAAGAAAATCGGAAGGGAGACAAGAATGAAATCGTTCTTATTTCAATAATTATTGTGCGTATAAGAAAAAGAATCCAGGTGATTCTGAAAAAGAAATTAGGAATTAGTAATGAAAAATAAGAAAATAACAAATGTTAAAAATTACACGTTACTAAATAATAGACAAAAAGTACTAAATAAAATAGTAACAATATAACAAAAATGAAAATTATCAGAAAATAGTATTGCAATTTGAAATATGTATGATAATATAAGAGAAAAACTAACTAGCGCTCGCTAGGCAACGGAGGTTACATATGGATAAAAAGAATCAGATATTAGAGGCGGCAGATATACTCTTTGCAGAGGAAGGTTACAATTTATCCATGTCAGAGATTGCTAAGGAGGTTGGAATTAAAGTCCCCTCAATTTACAGTCACTATTCTGGAAAGGATGAAATAATTTTCATTATTGTAAAAAATGAAATCTTTGGTTTTTACTTACAAACAATAGAAGAATTGAAAAAGCAGATGGAAAAATCCTGGGAAGAATCTTTAAGAGAATTATATTACCATATTTTAAATTACTATTCACAGGAAAACCGCCTAAGGTTCTGGCGGAATATATCGCTGATTCAAAATCAGAAATTAAAAAAAGATTGTGTAGACTTTATGAAAGAACAGGAAAAGTGCCTAAGCACAAAACTAGAAGAGGTATTTAGAAAAGGAATAGCAGAAGAAAGTGTAAGAGGAGAAGATGAAAAAAAAATGGCAACTTTCTATATGGTTCTCATTCGAGGCGTTATGGATAGAATGATTGTTTATCAAAACTCAGAAACGGACCTAGAAATTTTCTTACATGAAATTTGGGATGAATATTCATTCCTGAAAAAAAAATGAAACTGTTTTATTGAAATTTTCAAAACTATCTTAAGGGTAGAAAAGAGAGGAGCATGTGTATGAAGTCGATTAAATTAAGGTTAGTTTTAACGTTTTCCCTAATAATTCTCATTGTAACAAGTGTATTGGGAGTGATAAGTATTGAGATCATTAGTAATAAGCTATTATCGGATGCACACAGCCGGCTTGTAACATTGGCTCAGGCAAAATCGGAATTTGTGTCCGCAAGTATGCAGGAAGACATAAGTTATATGGAAGGATTAGCTCAAAATCCAATCATACTAGATACTGCAATTTCTCAAAATGATAAGGTCGCTTTTATGGTAAAGGAAGCAAAAAGAGCTAATTACCAGACATTTGCAATTACAGATATGCAGGGAAATTCTAAAACATTTGATGATACGGGAGCTACAGTTAGTGTAAGTGACCGTGATTATTTCCTAAAAGCAGTAAAAGGGGAAGCAAATGTTTCAGACATTATTATCAGTAAAGTTACAGGAAACCCAGTATTAATTATTGCTGTTCCAATTTATAAAAATGATGTACAGGTTGGAGTGCTATATGGACGTAAAGATGGGAATACATTAAGCCAGATTGCAAAAAATATTACATTTGGAAAAACAGGATACGGATATATGATTGACAGTGCAGGAACTATGGCAGGACATCCGGATAATTCTTTAGTACAAAAACAGTTTAATATTGTGACCGCAGCAAAGACAGATAAAAGTTATAAATCCTTATCTGTGTTAACAACTAGTCATATAGTAAAAGGACAAAACGGATCTGGAGATTATGTTTATAAGGGAACTAATCGAATCGTTGGTTATGCCCCAATTAAAAATACACAATGGTTTATAGTAGTGGGGATGCAGGAAAGTGAAGTTTTATCACAGATTGCAAGCATAAGAACGACATTGATTTTAATTATTATAGCCGCAATTGCAGCTGGTGCTGCTGTTACCTTATATGTAAGTGGAACGATTGCAAGACCAATTGTTTATGTAACAAAGATTCTGGATAAACAATCGAAACTGGATTTTTCCGAAGTAGAAGAAAAAGAATTAGCCGTTTACAGGGAACGAAAAGACGAGATTGGAAAAATGATTGCAGCTATGACTTATATGCAGGAAAATATCCGTGATTTCATTATTAATACCAATGATTCTACACAACAGGTTGCTGCTTCCGCAGAGGAATTAACCGCAGTTTCAGAACAGGCGAATATTGCAGCAGAAGAGATTGCAAAATCAATAGAAGAGATTGCAAGAGGCGCTTCCGATCAGGCAACAGATACAGAAAAAGCAGCTGAAAATGTAGGAAATATGGGAAAACTTTTACAAAATGATACGGAGTATATGAGCGAATTAAATCAGGCAGCAGCTCAGATTGACAAGGAAAAAGAAGAAGGATTTCAAATTTTAGGTGTGTTGATTGATAAGTCTAAGAAAAACAGCGAAGCAACTAATGCAGTATATGATATAGTACTTGAAAATAGTGAGAGTGCTAAGAAAATTGAAAATTCAAGTTCTATGATTCAAGACATTGCAACCAAAACAAATCTTCTTGCACTGAATGCCTCTATTGAAGCAGCACGGGCTGGAGACGCAGGAAAAGGATTTGCAGTAGTAGCAGATGAGATTAGAAATTTAGCAGAACAGACAAAGAATTTTACCAATGATATCAAAGTAGTAATTGAGGAATTAAAAGTAAGATCGTCGGATGCGGTAAATACAATAAAAGATACAAAAGAAATTGTACTTTCACAGGCTGAAAGCGTAGGAGATACAGAAAAGAAATTTGATGGTATCGCAGAGGCAATTGACTCGGTGAAAGAAGTAATCGGAAGATTAAATGATTCAGCACAAAAAATGTCGGAGAGCAAAGATACAATTATTGACTTAACACAAAATCTTTCCTCTATTGCAGAAGAAAATGCAGCTGGTACACAGCAAGCCTCAGCTTCCATGGAGGAACAGGCAGCCAGCATGACTGAAATCTCAAATGCAGCAGATAGTCTTGCACACATTGCACAGGATCTGCAGACACAGATAACAAAATTTAAAGTATAAAACATATCAGTAACATAAGTAGAAAAATATAAATAGAAAGAACATATCTTGAAAAAAAGTAAAGATATGTTCTTTTTTTGCTTACAACCAGGGAAATAAATGCTACAATTTAATATAGAAGAAATAAGCACTGCTATCGTAAGAAATAGCAAGAACTGTATAAGCGAAAAGACGAAAAAATTAGAAATTGAAAAAAAGTATTGAAATATATAGATTCTTAAGAAAATATACGTTATAATTATTGATTATAATAAAATGAACAAAGAAAAATGGGCAAAGTTGGTGATATTTATGGCGGATATTTCAACAGAAGTATTAGAACAATTGGAAAATGAAGTAGTTTCAAAAGCAGATAATATTAAAATCATGAAAGAATTCGAAAGTCCCGAGCACTTGTTTTCGGAACTTGTGGCAAGTGTGCGTAAATATCATCCTTCTGACGATATTTCGTTAATAGAAAAAGCATATAAGATTGCTTCGAAGGCTCACACAGGTCAGGTACGTAAGTCGGGAGAAGCGTACATCATTCATCCGCTTTGTGTGTCTATTATTTTAGCAGAGTTAGAACTTGATAAAGAGACGATTGTAGCAGGACTTTTACATGACGTGGTAGAAGATACCGTTATGACAGAAGAAGAGATAACCAAGGAATTTGGTTCTGAAGTAGCTCTTTTGGTGGATGGTGTAACCAAGTTAGGACAGTTATCTTATGATGCAGATAAAGTAGAGGTTCAGGCAGAGAATCTTCGTAAAATGTTTCTTGCAATGGCAAAAGATATTCGTGTTATTTTAATAAAATTAGCAGACAGACTGCATAACATGCGTACCCTTAAGTACATGCCAAGAGAAAAGCAAAAAGAAAAAGCAAGAGAAACGATGGATATCTATGCGCCAATTGCACAGCGTCTTGGTATTTCAAAGATTAAAATTGAACTAGATGATTTATCTTTAAAATATTTAGAACCAGAAGCATATTATGCATTGGTTGAAACGGTAGCACTTAGAAAAAGCGTTCGAGATGATTATGTACAGCATCTGGTTTCAGAAGTACGAAAAAATGTGGAAGCAGCAGATATCAGAGCAGAAATAGATGGCCGTGCAAAGCACTTTTTTAGCATTTACAAAAAAATGAAAAACCAGGACAAAACAATTGATCAGATTTATGATTTGTTTGCAATCCGTATTATCGTGGAATCCGTCAAAGACTGTTATGCGGCGCTTGGTGTAATTCATGAAATGTTTAAACCGATTCCAGGCAGATTTAAAGATTATATTGCCATGCCAAAACCGAATATGTACCAGTCACTTCATACGACACTCATTGGACCAACAGGACAACCATTTGAGATACAGATTCGTACCTATGAAATGCACAGAACAGCGGAATTTGGTATTGCAGCTCACTGGAAATATAAAGAGGCATCTGATGGAAAGAGCATGGAACATCAGGAAGAAGAAAAATTAAGCTGGCTTAGACAGATTTTAGAGTGGCAAAAAGACATGTCGGATAACAAAGAATTTATGAGCCTTTTAAAAAGTGACTTGGATTTGTTCTCTGATACAGTTTTTTGCTTTACACCAACGGGCGATGTGAAAAATCTTCCGAATGGATCTACACCGGTAGATTTTGCTTACAGTATTCATTCTGCCGTAGGAAATAAGATGATTGGTGCAAAGGTCAACGGAAAGCTCGTCACCATTGACTATGTGATTCAAAATGGAGACAGAATTGAAGTTTTAACATCACAAAACTCCAAAGGACCAAGTCGTGACTGGTTAAACATTGTAAAGAGCACACAAGCGAAAAGCAAGATCAATCAGTGGTTTCGAAGTGAATTAAAGGAAGAAAACATTGTCAGAGGGAAAGAACTTTTAGTTGCATACTGCAAGACAAAAGGAATAAATTTCCCGAATATCAATAAACCAGAATATCAAAATAAAATTCTGCGCAAGTATGGTTTTCATGATTGGAATTCCTGTCTTGCATCCGTTGGCCATGGTGGATTAAAAGAAGGTCAGATTATCAATAAAATGCTGGAGGAATATCACAAAGATCATCCAGTTCAAGTTACAGATTCCGATATCTTAGAATCCATTTCTGATAGCAAAGACAAAGTCATTCCGGTAAAATCAAAAAGTGGTATTGTCGTAAAAGGATTATATGATGTCGCAGTTCATTTTTCAAAATGCTGCAGTCCGGTACCTGGGGACGAAATTGTAGGATTTGTTACAAGAGGACGGGGTGTTTCTGTTCATAGAACGGACTGTATTAATATCATTAATTTATCTGAAATGGACAGAGTGCGTTTAATTGAAGCAGAATGGCAGCCAGATGAAGACGGAAAAGAGAAAGGTCTTTATTTTGCAGAGATAAAAATCTTTTGTCATGACAGAAATGGTCTTCTTGTTGATATCACCAAAATTTTTACAGAACGGGAGATTGGCATTAGTTCAATCAATTCTAAAACGAGCAAACAAAATGTTGCAACGATTTCTGTTGGTTTTAGCGTAAAAGGAAAACAACAATTAGAAAGCCTGATTGAAAAAGTACGTCTGATTGAAAGTGTTATTGATATTGAACGTACTACAGGCTAAAAGGAGATACTTATGGCTATGAAAATCAAGCAATTGACCGTAGGAATGGTCCAGACAAACTGTTACATCGCTTATCATCCAGAAACAAAAGAAGCATTTATAGTAGATCCGGGTGCAGAGGGTGAACGGCTGATTTATGAAATAGAAAAAGCACAGTTACAACCAAAGGCAATTTTACTAACACATGGACATTTTGATCATGCAGGAGCTGCAAAAGAACTTGCAGACCATTTTCAGATACTGGTTTATGCTCATGAAGCAGAAAAAGAGACATTAGAGGATCCACGTATAAATTTAAACAACATGGTAGATGGACTCCCAAACTCTTTTCATGCGGATAATTATGTAAAAGATGAACAAATCTTAGAAATAGCCGGATATCAGATAAAAGTATTGTTCACGCCAGGACATACGGTAGGTGGAGCATGTTTTTATATTGAAAGTGAAGCAGTTTTATTTTCAGGAGATTCTCTGTTTTGTGAATCAATTGGAAGAACAGATTTCCCAAAAGGAAGTTCGTCACAACTTGTAAAATCAGTAAAAGAAAAATTATTTGTACTGCCAGTAGATACGATTGTTTATCCAGGTCACAATGAGGCAACAACAATCAGCCATGAGCTGAGTTACAATCCATTTTTCTAGAAAGAGATAAGAAATGATAACAATAAGAACCAATCAGTCTGGATTTGAATATGATATCCATTCCCTGGTGAAATCTTTTTACCCTGCAATGGACGTTGCATTTGAGGGAGAAAAGAAATTTTTAGAAGAGCCGCCTTTATTTCATATCGAAATTATTTTTTCGGATAAAGAAGTAGAGGCCGCTTTTTATCACGTTATGGGACAGGAAAATTCTTTTTTAAACAGGACAATTGAAATAGATTCATCGGATAGAAAAGAAACAAAAAACAGATTAAAGAGAATTCTATACGAAATGCTGCAGGAGCATACAAATAAGGTACTTCCATGGGGAACATTAAGTGGAATCCGTCCAATTAAGATACCTCTAAAAATGATTGAAGAGGGACAGCCAGAAAAAGAAATCATGCAGTATATGAAAGACACTTATTATTGCAGTGATGAAAAAATAAAACTGAGTATGCAGATTGCAAAGAGAGAGCATGCACTTTTAAGCAGATTAGACTATGAAAATGGATACAGTCTCTATATCGGAATTCCTTTTTGCCCAAGTACCTGTCTATATTGCTCGTTTACCTCTTACCCCCTTGGTATGTGGAAAGATAAGGTGGATTTGTATTTAGAAGCCTTAGAAAAAGAAATTGATTTTACCGCAGTAAAATTTGCAAAGAAAAAATTAAATACAATTTATATCGGCGGCGGGACGCCAACAACGTTAACGTCTGCGCAGTTAGACCGTTTGATAAGAAAAATAAAATGCAGTTTTGATTTATCCTATTTACTGGAATTTACGGTAGAAGCAGGAAGACCTGACAGTATTACAAAAGAAAAACTTGAAGTATTAAAAAGACATGCTGTTTCAAGGATATCCATCAATCCGCAGACAATGCAGGATGAGACGTTAAAGGTGCTGGGAAGAAATCATACCGTGCAGGCAATCAAAGATACCTATCACCTGGCAAGAGAGATTGGCTTTGATAATATCAACATGGATCTGATTATGGGACTCCCAGGAGAAGATATTTTGGATGTAAGGGCAACGCTGGAAGAAATAAAGCTTTTAAATCCGGATAATCTTACCGTACATTCGCTTGCACTAAAGCGTGCGGCCAGATTAAATATGTTCAAAGATGAGTATAAAGATTATAAGATGGAAAATACGAAAGAACACATAGAAGCGGCCGATGAAGCAGCTGTTTATTTAGATATGACACCATACTATTTATATCGGCAGAAAAATATGGCTGGTAATCTGGAAAATGTTGGATATGCCAAAGAAGGAAAAGCAGGAATATATAACATCTTGATAATGGAAGAAAAACAGACTATAATGGCACTTGGTGCCGGCGCGTCCACAAAATTTGTATTTGATCATACAACGCGTACAGAAAGAGCCGAAAATGTAAAAGATGTAGCGATTTATATAGATAGAATTGATGAAATGATAAAACGAAAACAAGACAAGATGGAGGAAATCTCATGGCATTAATGAAAAAACCCGTAAATGGAATGAAAGATATATTACCGGATGAAATGCAGCTCCGTGATTATGTAATCCGTGTAATAAAAGAAACCTATCGTAGTTTTGGATTTACTCCAATTGAAACACCTTGCATGGAACATATTGAAAATTTAAGCAGCAAACAGGGTGGAGAAAATGAAAAGCTTATTTTTAAAGTCTTAAAACGTGGGGAAAAACTGAATTTAGAAACAGCACAGACAGAAGAAGATGTGGTAGATTTTGGAATGCGCTATGATCTGACTTTGCCACTTTCCCGTTTTTATGCAAATAATGCAAATAATTTGCCATCCCCGTTTAAGTCATTACAAATTGGAAGCGTATGGAGAGCAGATCGCCCACAGAGAGGACGTTACCGCCAATTTACCCAATGTGATATTGATATTTTGGGAGAAGCTTCTAATTTGGCAGAAATCGAACTGATACTTGCAACAACAACGACACTTGGGAAACTTAACTTCAAAGATTTTGAAATTCGAATCAATGAAAGAAAAATTTTAAAAGCGATGGCTGCCTATAGTGGATTTACAGAAGAATCCTTTGATACGGTTTTTATTATTTTAGATAAAATGGATAAAATTGGATTAAGCGGGGTAGAGAAGGAACTTTTAGAATCAGGATTTGTGAAAGAAAATGTAGAAAAGTACCTTGCACTATTTACAGGAATTGAACATGCAGCAAACGGAATTTTGTTTTTGGAAGAAACATTAAAAGAATATCTGGATGCAGAAACGATAGATAATTTTAAAGAAATTTTATCTGCAGTTGAGGCAACAAAAGGTGATTTCTTTCAATTAGTATTTGATCCAACACTGGTTCGTGGAATGTCTTATTATACAGGTACTATTTTTGAAATTGCAATGCCACAGTTTGGTGGAAGCTGCGGTGGTGGTGGAAGATATGATAAAATGATTGGAAGCTTTACGGGACAAGATGTTCCAGCATGTGGATTTTCCATTGGTTTTGAAAGAATTATCCTCTTACTTATGGAAAGCGGATTTCAGATTCCAGAGCAACCGAAAAAAACAGTATATCTGGTTGAAAAAAGTATTTCGGGTGAAAAATTAAATGAAGTAATGATAAAAGCACAGCAGATGCGTGCGCAGGGTCAGCAGATTCTGGTTACCCGTATGAATAAAAATAAGAAGTTCCAGAAAGAAAAACTGACGCTGGAAGGATACACGGAATTTGTGGAATTCTTTGCAGAATAAGATATCGATATAAAGAAAAAATATAAAATGAAAAATCGGATAAAAAATATAAAATATAAGTTTTCAAAAAAGGACATGCTCAAGAGCTAAATGGTAAGCTTGGGAAGCTAAGGAGGAACAGTCATGGCAGAGTCAATGAAAGGTTTAAAAAGATCACATAGATGTACAGAAGTTTCCAATACATGTATTGGTACAGAAGTTACAGTTATGGGATGGGTGCAAAAAAGAAGAAATTTAGGAAGTCTTGTATTTATCGATTTACGAGATCGTTCTGGAATTTTACAAATAGTTTTTGATGAAGCAAGTGTGGGAACGGATGGATTTGAAAGAGCGACTACATTAAGAAGTGAATTTGTAATTGCAGTAACAGGTATAGTTCAAAAACGTAGTGCAGCAGTGAATGAACATCTTGCAACGGGAGACATTGAAATAATTGCTACAAGTATGCGAATTTTATCAGAATCTGATACACCACCTTTCCAGATTGAGGAAAACAGCCAGACAAAAGAAGAACTTCGCTTGAAATATCGTTATCTGGATTTAAGAAGACCAGATTTACAGAAAAATCTTGTACTTAGAAGCAAAGTCGCACATTACATGCGTGATTTTATGGCAAAAGAAGGTTTTCTTGAAATTGAAACTCCAATGCTTACAAAATCAACACCGGAAGGAGCAAGAGATTATCTTGTACCAAGCCGTGTTCATCCCGGTAACTTCTATGCATTGCCACAGTCTCCACAGCTATTCAAACAATTACTTATGTGTGCAGGATATGACCGTTATTTTCAGATTGTAAGATGTTTCCGTGATGAAGATTTGCGTGCAGACAGACAACCTGAATTTACGCAGGCAGATATGGAATTGTCGTTCGTAGATGTGGAAGATGTGTTAGATGTCAACGAAAGATTGTTGAAACATATCTTCAAAGAAGCCGTGAATGTGGATATCTCTCTTCCATTACCAAGAATGCCTTGGCAGGAAGCAATGGACCGTTTTGGATCTGATAAACCAGATACACGTTTTGGTATGGAGCTAAAAAATGTTTCTGATATAGTCGTAAATTGCGGATTTGGTGTGTTTACAAGTGCACTTAGTGCTGGTGGATCGGTACGCGGTATCAATGTAAAAGGCCAGGCTGCAATGCCTAGAAAGAAAATTGACAAGCTGGTAGAATTTGCGAAAGGCTATAATGCCAAAGGGCTTGCTTACATTTGCATGATGGAAGATGGCTCGATAAAATCTTCTTTTGCAAAGTTCATGACCGACGAAGAAATGAGCGCACTTTGCACTGCAATGCAAGGTGAAGCTGGAGATTTACTCCTTTTTGCAGCAGATAAAAATTCGATTTGCTGGAGTGTACTTGGAGCACTTCGTTTGGAACTTGGAAAAGAATTAGAACTTATGAATGAAAATCAGTATAATTTCCTTTGGGTTACAGAGTTTCCATTACTAGAGTGGAGTGATGAAGAAAACAGATTTATGGCAATGCATCATCCATTTACAATGCCAATGGAAGAAGACTGGGATAAGATAGATACAGATCCTGGAGCAGTTCGTGCAAAAGCGTATGATATTGTTTTAAATGGAACAGAATTAGGTGGAGGATCTGTGCGTATTCACCAGAATGACATTCAGGAAAAAATGTTCGAAGTACTTGGATTTACGAAAGAAAAGGCACATGAACAATTTGGGTTCCTTTTAAATGCATTCAAATATGGTGTACCGCCTCATGCAGGGTTGGCGTATGGACTAGATCGTCTTATTATGCATATGGTTCATGCAGAATCGATTCGTGATGTTATTGCATTCCCAAAAGTAAAAGATGCATCCTGCCTTATGACGGCAGCTCCAAATGTAGTAGATGAGAAACAATTGAAAGAATTAGGACTTGAAATTGATATAGAAGAAAAGCAGGAAGATCAAGCAGAAAAATAGAAGTAAAAGAGTAATAAGAGCAAGAAGGATAATAGAAAAAGTAATAAAAAGACTAAGGAAAATAGAATTAGAAATGCCATTCATTTATAAAATGCTGGTATTGACTGGTTCTATTTTTTTATGAGAGGTTTTCTTTCACTAAGAACGCTAATTTCAAATGAAGTTAAAAGCTTTCAGAAGTTAAAAAAGCTCTCTCTAGGATGTGGAACCTCAAATTTCATTCAACGACAAAAAGCTCTCGGACTTGCTGAACTGCCATATGCTGATTTAACATATGGGTATAACCATTTTCGGCAATGCATTCTAATTTTAAAAGATTAGTTTCGATTGAAGAGTCCATAAGGTATTTGCTTAGTAAATTGGCGAGTGTTTTATCTCCGTTTTGAATAGACGGTAAAGAGTAAAATAAAATATCCTTTTCCTGCATAAATTCCTGTTTTAGAAAATTGGTTTCATCGGTACAGCAAACACTTTTGTGGAGCATGGAATTATAGACTCTGTCATGTGAGCCGTTTGTAAAACCGGGCATAATATTTAATGAAATTTTGCTTTTGGCAAAAAGAGTAAGCGAATTCTCATAAGTAAATTCTCCTAGATATGTAAGGAGAGGTGTGTGCTCTGCGGTAAACATGTCCCATCCATGTCCTGCAACCGTAATTGGAATATTGTGCAAAAGTAAGTAGCGAATAACCATATCACGAACATAAGCGCTCATATAAAAATCTACGGGATAATATGCATGTACAAAATTAGAAAATTGTTCTTTCGATAATGAAATTCCAAGCTGATGTACATATAAATCCATTGCATCTTCCATAGTGAGTGCAAGATTATTTTTTCTTATTTCAATTAAGGCAAGATATTCTTTTTTGATATCGGGTGCAGCCTGTGCAATTAATCTTTCTGCAACAGGTAAAGGGGTGTAAGTACCTGTGAATAAAAGGTCATACGGCCGTGTCCTAAATGGAATGGAAAAATCTGGTAATGTAGATGAGGGCATGGCAAAAAGAGGCATACATCGTACATCTTTTATATGGGGATAGTATGTTTGAATATAGCATTTGTGTTCTTCATCCAGACAAATTACATGATAGTTTTTCAAAGGGATTTTTAACATATCGTGATGGTAAAGAGGATGATCTAAAATATAATCATAAAATGGTGCGGCAAAATAATCCAAGTAAGGAACGCCATTTTCATCACAAAAACGAGGCAGGGTTGAATTAAAATCAATCACTGCCTCGTACTTATTTTTGGAAAGTTGGATAAACGGTTCTATTTGATGTGGGTCAAAAGAAAATAAGGTTACTTCATATTGGAGTTGCGTAAAAGCATACTTTAATTCGTTCATAAAGTAAAAAGTTGAATTGTAGCAAATTGATTTTGAAGTAATCAGTAAAATCTGTTTCAAAGTAAACTCCTTGTCTAAAGTTTATCGATAATCACCCATATAAAATAATGCAACTGTGCCTGGACCAGAATGTGCACCAATTGTAGCACCAATTGTATTTAATAAAAAGCTCTTATAACCAAAACGTTCTTCAATTAATTTTTGAACAAATTCAGCATCCTCTAAGGAATCTCCATGTGAAATAAAAATCATATCATTTTTATCACGCCAGCTTCCAATCTGGGCTTCCATGCTGTCTACCAAGGCAATTAAAGATTTTTTCCGACCTCTGACCTTGTTTACAACAACTAAGTGACCTTCTTCATCTACATGTAACATAGGCTTAATGTTTACAATTGTCCCAAGAACAGCAGCAGTTTTTGAAACACGGCCACCACGATACAGATGATTTAAGTCATCAACTGTAAAATTGTGGGCGAAGTTCATTTTATGATCTTCCAGCCATTTGGCGGTATCTTCGATAGAAAAACCTTGTTCTTTTAACTTGACTGCTTTATAAACAAAAAGACCTTCTCCCATAGAAGCACATAAAGAATCAATAACAATTATTTTATAAGGAATTCCTTCTTCCATCAACTCTTCGGCAGCAAGTCTTGTATTGTTATAAGTTCCGCTTAATCCGGAAGAAAATGCAATATGAAGAATATCACAGTGATAGGTGTCAATTAGTTTCTTGAAATCGTTGCGTGCTTCCGTAGGATTGATCTGAGAAGTTGTTGGCATAGAACCATTTCTTACTTTATCATAGAATGTTTTTTCAGGTAACTGGCTATTCATATCATATGTGATTCCATCCAGTGTATAAGGTAAAAACATAAGTCCTATATTATGCTCATCTAAAAAAGACTGAGGTAAATCCGTAGTATTTTCGGTACTTATAATAAAATCTGACATATCATCCTCCAAAGGTGGGATTAATTTTCGATTTCGCTAATGGATAAACGGTCAAAAGTTCTCTTTTTTAAATATCCTTTAATGATATAATCTTTTGAAATCGTATTTGGGTGTGTTTTTTGATAAAACAAAAGTTGTAAAGAGAGATCTATAATCTGATTGATTGGCTGAGCAACCATATCTATACTTTTTTGCATGGAAGTAAGACCTTTGTTATAGGATAAACCTGCCAAAGCAAGATTTGCATTATTTTTCAAATTGTAAACAAAAATATAGTCCATAAATTTCTCTGTTAAAGAATGAGTACAGGTGAAAAATACATCGCATCCTTTATCCTGCAGAACGGAAATAATATTAGCAACATTACAGTCTTCTGTGTATACGTAATGTATCAAATCTTCATTAAAACCAGATTTGGTAGTTTCCATGGCAGCTTTATATGCCTTGACCTGTTCAATTGTAGTTGATAAATGTGGTTTTGAGCAAATAAATGCGATTTTATCAGAGATGTCATTTGCGAGCGAAAGAATGGCCTGAAAGATTGCAGTATAGTCACTTTCTACGATTGCAGTATGTGGGCATCCGTTTGGTTTTCGACTGATAAAAATTACAGGGGTATCCTTGATACCGGAAGCAATATCATCATAGTTTTCTGCATCAGACATAAGAATTATGCCATCAGCAATATTACTCATACTGATTAAATACTCTTTTTCACGTTCTACACTATGATTGGTTGTAGCAGAAATAAGCTGATACCCTTTTTTTAACAAATCCTGCTCATATAAGTCAATCAATGTATGACAAAAATAGTTAGAAGCGGTAGGTAGAATCAATCCAATTATTTTTTGATTATGTTCAGACTGCATACGTTCACCATCCTATTATTCTCTCCAAAAAATTTATATCTTCATTAACGATAAAGTTATTATAGCATAATGAAATCTTGAATTGTGAAATATTTCTAAATTTCAAAGAAAAATATTTACAACTTATAAAAATACGTTTATGATGTGACTATCTTAAATTCTTATAATTTCTATCGCTGAAAGGCAACAAATCCCAAATGTAAAATATTATAAATTATAAAAGGAGGTTTTTACTCTTTTTTGTTTTGTACGCTTATTTTTTGTACGCAAAAAGAGAAGAGAATATGGATCAGATTGTAAAACATTTTACCCCTGCAATGGCAGCATATGTGGTGGGAATTCTTTTGATTGGAATTTTGGTTTTCCTGTGTAGTAAAGATGGTGCGGTAGGATTGCAGATTCAGTCATTTCTGACATCTGTCATTAGCCATATGACGTCACAACTGCCTGACGCGGCACAGATACAGCCATAAAATCACAGTCATAAATATCACAGTCATAATAAGAAGGCTGGTCTTTAAGACCAGCCTATAGGAGAAATAAGATGAGTGACACATTAAAATTTGAACCCTCTGAAAGGCAGTTCGGACCTTTTTATAAATATATGCAAAAGGAAGAGGTTACGGATGTTGATTATAATGGCAAAAAACTATGGATTACAGATTTAATAAGGGGGCGTTATTGTGCGGAGGAGAACATATCAGAGAGTTTTCTGACCCAATTTATTCATGATATAGCTAATTGCATTAATAAGCCTTTTAACCGTGCAAATAAAGTATTAGAGGCAGATACAAAAGAATTCCGCATTAGTATTGTACATGATTCTGTTGCAATTTCAGGAACAAGTATCTGCATTCGAAAATCTCCTCCCAAAGTTAGAAATACAGTTTCTTCGTTGTTGAAAAATCAGTTCTGCAGTGAAGAAATTTTAAATTTACTTGTAAACTGTGTCCATGCAAAAATGAACTTTGTGTTTGGTGGAGAGCCAAATACGGGAAAAACAGAAGCAACTAAATTTTTTATGCAGTTTATACCAGATTCAGAGAGGGTTATTACTGTTGAAGATTCTTTAGAGCTTCACTATGGTGAGATTAAGCCGGACTCCGATCATATCGAACTTCGTATTGAAAAAGGTTTTTCTTATACAGATGCAATCAAAACCTGTTTAAGACAAAATCCAAAGTGGCTGATGCTCTCAGAAGCAAGATCTGCGGAAGTAGTATCTCTATTAGAACAATGGTCAACTGGAGTGAATGGATTTTCTACAATCCATCTGGATGACTTAAAAAAATTACCAGATAGAATCTTAAACATGATGGATTACGTAGCGGATGCAGACAGGATGGAGAACAGAATATATGAATCAGTAGATATTGGCATATTGATTCGCTGTATAAAAAGGGAAGATGGAAGACTGTACCGTTTTATAGATCAGCTTTGCTTTTACAGCAGAGAGCAGGAGCAAAATAAAATATATATGATTGTAACGGAACAAAAACTAGTTTCGAAAAAACTTCCAGATGAAATCCTGAAAAAATTTGAAAGGGCTCATATTACAGATCTATTTTCCTGCCAGGTGGTGAGAGAGAAAATGAGGAGGGAATTATAGTTGCCATCGAAAAAATTAAAAAGAGAAATAAAAAGATGGAATCAAAAGAATGAAAAACAAAAAAGCAGAGAAAAGAAAGTAAAGTTAAAAAGGGAAGAAGAATATAAACAGATACGAAAAAAGAAGACAACAACAATACTTACGCTTTTAAATCCAAAAAATCTGCAAAAGGAAGTTCACATATATGGCTATCATTTTTCGGAATTTACCCATGCACTTACGATTGTACTTGTACTTCTTGCATGTGCCGGGGTTGGAATTTTATTTGAACTTCATGTTTATTGTATTGTATTCATTACAGTTGTTGCTATGTGTATTCTTCCCTTGTTTATTTTGGATATGTTTCACAGGATGTACGAACAGAAAAGATTTGCTCAGGCAGGTCAGTATGTAGAGCAGATATTGTATTCCTTTAAACATAAACAAAAGATATATGCGGCATTATATGACTGTCTTTTGGTATTTGAAGATGGTTTGATGAAAGATAAAATGAAGGAAGCGATTCTATACATTGATACAGGAAAAACGGTTACAGACAGAGGCATATTAAGAGAGGCTTTAGATATTATTGAAGAAGCATTTCCAAATGATAAGATTCGCAATGCGAATCAGCTTCTGGTCAGTGTGGAAGAAAGAGGCGGCGAGTACGAGGAGTCTGCAAAGCTTTTATTAGAGGATAATAATCAGTGGATTCGAAGAGGTTATGGATTACAGGCAGATAAGAAACAAAGACATTTAGAAGTTACATTTTCTATTATTACCTCGATTATTCTATGTGCTGCTGTTTTATATTCTTTAAACTGGATGGGAAACATTGCAGATATGCAAAAACATTTTAATATTTTCCAATACAGTATCATTCAGACAACTTCTTGCATATTTATCATTTTTTTACTATTTGTCTATTATAAAAGTTCAAAAACATTAACAAATGACTGGCTCGCAAGTCATGTACTTGAAAAGGAAAAATTATTACTGTCCAGTTATGAGTATGTTATAAGATATAAGGAATCAAAAGCGCAAAAAAAGAGTATTCTATATGCAGCTCCGATTATCCCTTGTATTATTCCGGTGTATTTATTTTCGTATAAATGGATTTGCATCCCTCTTTTTATTCTGTCCTGCATCTTCTTATTTCAACATAAGATCGGTTATTTCATAGCAAAGCAAAGTGTCGTTCGACAGCTTTATTTGTCTTTTCCACAGTGGCTAATGGATTTAGCACTTCTTTTACAAAACAACAATGTATTCGTATCCATAACAAAATCCCAGAAACAAACCAATATTATTTTACAAAAAGAATTGGAAAAATTATTGATTCGTATGCAGGAAAATCCAAATCGCATAAATGCATATACGGAATTTTGCAAAGAATTTGATATTCCAGAAATTTATTCCTGCATGAAAATGCTGTATTCGATAGCAGAATCTGGAACCGGAAATGTAAATCAGCAGATTCAGGAACTTCTTATGCAAATGAATGAAATGGAAGCAAAAGCAGAAGAAATTGAAAATGAGCATATTAAATTTAAAATGGAAAAAATATTTTTTTATCCAATTGCAGCAGTATGCCTCAAAATGTCCTTCGATATGTCTTTTGGCATGATTTTAATGATTTCTTCGTTTCAGTCTGTTTTTATAGGAGGTTGACATGGATCAGATATTGAAAGCATTTACAGGACTGGTATTATTGTTTGTTAACTTTTTTTTATGCATTAGCGTTGTAATAGCCTGTGAAAAAAGGGTGGATGCAGATGAATTTAAGTCATTTGTAGTTTCAGAACTTGAAAACAGTAACTTTAATGACAATGTAATCAGTGCTTGTAAAAACCAGGCACAAGAGAACGGCTATGAATTGGTAATAGACAAGGCCGTGTATGATCAGGAGAATGATATGATTTTGGCCAATGTGAAATTAAATTATACCTATGTAATTCCACTTCTGGGGTTAAATGAAACGAAAATGGTACAGGGGGTGGCAAGATAATCGTATGAAAGCTATTTTAGAAGAAGTCATTGGGATTGGGATGCTTATAATTGTTACGTCCGTATTTATAAAAAATTTGTTTGAACTTTTAAATGCGTTGTCATATTAAGTTTACAGCAGTGGGAGGTGAAGGATGGAGGATGTTGTTAAATTTTTCATAAATGCTGGAATTACAGCGTTTGGAGGAATTTTGTTTTTCCAGATATATCATGCAATGGTAACCCAAAACGGGGCAATTTATACATTTGTTCAGGTATTTTTTCAAACGATTAACGGGGTATAGATATGGACCAGATTGTAAAGCATTATACAGAGGCGGTTCTTTCTTTGATTGGTCTTTCTTTTTTATTTATCATTTTATTTCAGAGTCCTTTTTTGCAAAATCAAAAAGGACTGTTGGCATATATTGGAATCATGAGCGATCAATCAGAGAAAAAAGATATGCAAAAAGAAGCGTTCCTGGTGTTTCAAAAAGAGGGAGAGAAAAAATTACCATATATGAAGTATGACGTTAACATGCCAGAGATAAGGGTAGGAGAAGAGAGTAAGCTAAGGGCTTATTTTTCTGCATATAATTATGCAGATGAGGCAGTTCCATACACGTTTTTAAAACTATATGATTTTAATCATGAAATAGCAGACGGTATTTATAATGAAGAGTCTGACTCACTTCTCTTTTCAAAATCAGGGGTGTATGAGGCAGATTTTAAAACGAAAGATTCGACAAACCGTATACGAATATATCATTTTAGATTTCCTGTAGAAAGGTAATGTATGAAAAATTTTATAATGGCTTTTTTCATGTGCTTCGTGGGAATTGCATGTCTGTTATGTGTAGTAACGATACAAAATAGAAGTGTCAGGAATCAGGAGGTAAGAGCCGGATTATCAGAGGCCGTTGAGCAAAGTGTTGCAAATTGTATGAAACAAAATAAATATGCAATCTCAGATGCTGCAGAATTTCTTGCGGATTTCACGCAGGCGCTTGTGTGTAATATAAGGAGTAATTCGTCTGTAACTGTAGATGTCATGGGATTAGACCAAAAGAAAGGGATTTTATCTGTGAGGGTGAAGGAGAAGTATAAAAATCTGACAGGAAAACAATCTTGTGTAGATATAGAAAAAACGGTGATTTTCAATCAGCGTTCAGAAGAAGTGGTAAAAGCATGTGAGGTGATTTTTTATTTATCGAAAGAAGATATGATTGCACAAAAAAACAGTTATAAATCATATCAGGTGCAGCCAGGATGTTCTCTATCATTGCCTCAAATACCGCAAATAGAAGGAAAGCAATTTAATGGCTGGGCAGACATCAAGGATTACGAAGCCGATTTTGGACAGCCAGTACAGCAGAACCTGTCCTATTATGCACAGTGGGGAGAATAAAAAAGGATATACAACAGCAAAAAATGTATCGATGTTCATCCCTTATGACATCGATACATTTGTGTATAGCTATGAATTCCTATTCATAAAAGTGTGGAATATGAAAAAGCATTATAGAAGCAAGTGCCAGCAAATAAAAACGGTTGTTTGCAATGCTTTTGTATAAAATTATACATAAATAAAAGATGATATAAAGTGAGAAGTATGTTAAACTTAAAAAAGCATATAATGTGCACAAAAACACATCAAAATAACTATATAGGGAGAAAGAAAAATGAAAAACAAATTCGTAGCAATTTTATTAATCACAGTCATGGCAGTAGGAGTAATGGCAACAGGATGTGGAGACAAGAAAAGTAAAGGTGAGAACCTTGTAACTAATAAAACAACGGAAGCTGTGAGTGAAGTTCCAACAGAAAAGGCTACACAGGCACCGGTTGCAACAACGGAAGCAAGTACTCAGACAGCAACACAGCCGGTAGTTGCAAGTGAAGCACCAGCTGCACCGGAAACGACTACTATGTATGCTCAAAAGAAAGTCAATGTTCGGAATGTAGCCAATGCAACCGCAACTGCATTGGGATATCTTTCTACAAATGATGCAGTAGTTGTAGTCGGAAGTGTTTCCGCAGACGGATGGTATACCGTAAATTATAATAACCAGACTGGTTATGTAAAGAGCGAGTTTTTAGGAGCAGGAACAGTTGCTACAACAACAGCGCCAGCTACTACAAAATCAGGAACAACAAAGAAATCGTCTGCTAAAAAATCAACAACGACTTCAGGTAGTACGACACAGGCAAGTGGTAATAGTTCTGCACAAAGTTCAGGAGAAAGCAGTCAGGCAGCAAGCAGTTCCGCAACGACTTCTCAGGCTTCTTCCGGAAGTAGTTCCAGTCAAAGCAGTTCGACACCTTCAACGAGCAGTTCTTCTAGTGCTGCTGCGACAACACCGTCAACTACACAGGATAGCAGCTCAAGCAATACCCCAACAAATGTACCTACAAATTTGACTCAGGTACCGTCAACCGTTTCTGGCGAGGGAAATACATTACCTGGTGCAGCGCCTGCACCATCACCCGTTGTAGTTGCACCATAGAAAGGAGTTCATGAAAATTAAAGCAAAAAATGTTTCAAAATATATAAGTATATGTTTCCTGTTTATTATATTTGTTTTTTCCAAAACTACACAGGTAAAAGCCGACGATTGGTCACAGGCGGCATATAACACATATCTTCTTTACAGTGACTTTGGAACACCATCGGTATCATATACGGGAACTTATTACAACGGAACCAATGTATCAAACAGTCAGGGAAACTGGGTTCAGTACGGATCGAATAGTAATGGAGCTGTCGACGATTTATGGCTAAATGCCATTCATGTATATAATAATGGAACTGGTGGATATGCAAGTTTAGCAAATGTTAGTATCAAAGCACATCTTCATAATTATGGATGGACAGATGCTGTGAATGGTACTTCTGGTATAACAGGAACGAATTATTCTAAGTACGGATGGATAGAAGCAATTCAATTAACTTCATCAAATGCACTAGGTCAATACACGTATTTTAATTATGGTGCAGTTAGTAATCCAGTCAGTTGGAATTATCTGGTTTGGAAATCAGGTGGCGAAGAACACAATGCTCAGGTCAATAAACCGGGTGACTTTAATGAAGCCGAAAAGAATCTACTTATAAATAATCCATCTGCAAAAAATTCCTGGCAACAGGGACTATCAAAATATTTAACTCCGCAAGGCACATATCGAATGTATTTTGGAGATCAAGAAGGAGCCATCTGTAGTAATGTAAGCACATCCGATAATCAAAACTTCCATATGAATATCGGTGGAAACTGGGCTGGAACGGAAGGGTATTCCCTCCCAATGGAAGGTTTTGAAGCCAATCTTCAGGAATACCCATGTAACGTTTACATCAATCCAAATGGCGGTACCTGGGGAGGAACTGGTTCCACCGTCCAGGTCGGAGAGACATCCAGTGGCTCCTACATCCATGCAGGCGATTCCATTGGAGTAAAATATAATCCAACCCGTTCTGGCTATACCTTTGCCGGATGGACACCTACCTATAACGCAACAACAGCAACAGCAACTACAAGTTATCAGGCACCAAGTTCTGCCATCAGTCCATGGATGGATGGAAACACGCTTCATGTCGGAAATGCATCCTCTATTACGCTGGTCGCGAACTGGAATCAGATACAGGCATACTCGATCCGATTTAACGGCAACGGAGCAAGAGAAGGCAGCATGTCAGATATGAACTGCGGTGTAGGAAGCTTTTACAGTCTTACACAGAATGCATTCAAAAAATATTACAACGTGGCATATGACATGCAGGGAGGAAGTGCATCAAAATCCAGTGATGTTGCAAATGCAGCATTTCTTGGATGGTCAGACCATAACAGCATCAATTATAACGGAAATACCTATACCTTCCCGGCGTTCAATGCTCCCTACTATGCGAATAAGTATGGAGATTTGAAAGCTGCCATGGGATATAACAAATACAGTTTACTGGAACATTATTATAACTTCATCATCAATGGACATGAAAACCGGAATTTCTCCCAGTACTTTAACCTGGATACCTACATCAATAACTATGCAGACTTAAGAAATGGATTCGGTGGTGACCGGTTATCCTATGTCCTGCACTACATGCAGCATGGGTACGGGGAAGGAAGAAATGCGATATCAACCCCGGATACCGGAGTGTCAGAACTTTATCCAGACCAGGCAAACGTGGCGAATTTATCACTTACAAATGGATTTGTCGCAACCTTAGATGCTGCATGGCAGGATGGAAGTATCAACCTGGAATCACCAAGCAGACCCGGTTATGATTTTACCGGATGGTATGATACGAACGGAAATTTTGTCGGACATGCAGGAGATACCTATACGCCTTCCGGAGATACGACACTGGTTGCACACTGGCTGATCAAAGTCATTATCCACTATGATGGAAACGGTTCTACCGGTGGAAGCATGAACGATGACCAGAAACCTGCAGGTGTTCCATACCAGATCAAAAATTCTGCATTTACCAAAGATGCCAGTGAGTTTGGCGGATGGAGCACATCTTTAAATGCAAATACCGGAGACCCTGCATATGCACCAGGCAGCATGTACACAACAGAGCAGTCCCTCACGCTCTATGCGGTATGGAAACCGAAGTTTGACATTGCATATACAGGAGTCAGCCAGACCAGGGGAAGCGACAGCTTTGATAACAACAGCGGAGCAGATTACTCCCAGTTAAGCGGAAATGTAGCGCTTGCCCCAAATGACATGGGAATCGACACCACAAAGTCCTATACGGATAAAAATGATGGTTCTACCATAACAGAGAACATCACAGCAACAGGTGTCGGATGGGCATTCAAGAGCGGTGTTGCAGCAACGGATACGGCGAACTGTAAAGCAGACAAAAGTGTCTTATCTACTTTAGACTTTTATACACAGGCTGCATCACAGGGAGCTGTCACGACAGGAAAAGCAAACGCTGCCTTTAAGGGAAGTATGCCGGCTTTAAACAGTGGGAACATGTCCGTTGTCAATCTCTACCGTGTTTGGGATTATGGTCCAATGATCGAAGCCTATGACCAGTATTATACCTTAGCAGATGCACAGAGTGGTAAGATTACACAGGATCTGTTACTTGCAACAGCAGTGGCAACGGATGTGGAAGATGGAACGATAAAGGTAGGAACTAATAAGACAAATTCCTTTACGATTCCAGACTATGCACCAACAGACTTTACACAGTTCAATCACGATGGCAGCGTAACAGAGACCTTTCAGGCAGTAGACAGTGTGGGAAATATCACAAAGAAGATGATAACAGTCAATATCGTTGATACGACAGCTTCGGTAGTAAAACCGGAAGGCACGACACGGTTTATCGATGAAAAGTATTATAACCTTCCGTATGCCAAAGGCGGACTGGAAGATACTTCCATCTGGAAGACAGACCCAGCATACAAGGCAGAACTGGAGCAGGCATTTAGCAACTTAAAAAATGATACACCAGAAGAAAGTTACACCTTTGACAATGACACCATCTTAAAGATGCAGAAATTTGTAGACGATAACGGATTTGGAAATATTAAGAGACAGGCGGCACTGACTGATTTTTACAATCAGTTCATGGCAGCGAATAAGAAATAAATATAGCGAGTAAAAATGAAAGAACCACTGTATATAGCAGAGTGTAAAAAGGTTTCATTACGCTGAAAATAATTGTAAAAGTTAGGAATATAGGAATGGATAAAATAAAGAAACATATATTACTTGTATTAATGCTAGGATTAATATTAACAATAACTGCTTGTGAAAAAACAGCAAATATTACAAAAATCAGCCCCCAAATTTCTAGCGAAAAGACACAAAATCATGAAGCTACCGAAAATATAAGTAATGCTTCACAGGAAAGAGTCAATAAAGAAACGAATAAAGAAACGTCAGACGAGTTAAGTAATAATAGTAATGCAACGGCAGAAACTAAAGATACTCAAAGTAATTCTTATACTGATTGGGAAGATGCCTATAAAAATGTATTATTAAATCCACAAAAATATGAAGTTCGTCTTATGGATTCTACGACACCAGATGAAGGATGGAATAATTTAGGATTTAGTATACTTGATTTAGATGGCGATAATGTACCAGAGTTATTGATCTATTATAATGATGGAAGTAATAGTTCGGCTGCCGATGTGTTAGCGTTTACAAATAGAGGTATTCAAAACATAGCTAGCATTTGGGCGGAAGGTTCGTTTAAAGCAGAAAAAGGTTCATTTGTTACAATAGATAATGGTGGATTGTACGGTTCTAGCTATAGCTATAAGTTCGAAAAGAATAAATTAGGAACATACGAAAAGATAAAATCATTTGAATATATAAATGATATGGGTGCCGAAAAGGAAATATATAAAGAAGATGAACAAGATGTATCAAAAGATCAGTTTAATGTTGGTCGTACATCAAACAATATGGATTATTCAGATGATTGTATAGAGTCAGCAGGTACATACCATGTACGTGATATAGATTTGAATGCTGATACATCTCAAGAAATAATGGATGGTTTTTGGACAAAATAGACAACATAAGTATTAGAAAAAACCTAATACAGGGAACCATTTCATAATGGTTCCCATTCCCAAAAAGATAAATATATTGATTTTTTGATTAACTTGATATAATGTGATAAATATAAGCAAAAAACGAATTATAAACACTTAAAATACAAACAGCTATATCGTGTTATGCAATTGTACATGCAATAATTAATTAGAGCATGTACAACTTAAATCCGATAATATTTATTTAGAAAAAATTTGCCGACAAAATATCAGAGGCTAATGTAAAAATTGTAGTAAAACAGTTTAAGAAGGACAAAATAACGCTATGATGTAATTAAACTTATTAACCACTAAGGGAGGAACGCAATGAAAAGTAAAACTCATATTTTTATGGCCAATCTGTTAATTGAAGATTTGAAAGGAGAGACGTTGACTTTACCAGGAGTCGGTAAGTTTACTCCTGCTACCGAAGTTAAAAATGCAATATTGCATTTTCCATCAGCATTTCGTGCTGGCGCTGTTGGACCGGATTTTTATCCAGATATGCTTTTTGGGCAAGCGGTCATTCATCCTGAACAGTCGGGTAAATGGCTTGATTTAATGTTTAAGCGTCTTTCTTATTCAATTCCGGCTGAGTATGAGAAAAACTTTTCGTTTGCATTAGGATTTATGTTTCATTATGCTGGAGATATGTTCGGTCATACGTATGTAAACGCATATGCGGGTGGTTGGTTTCCACCATATGAGGAAATTGTAAAAGATACTGAAAAAGCTAAAATTGTTGCAAGGCATTTACTTGTTGAAAGCTATATGGATAGTAAAGTTCCCCTTGGTTCGGATATGAGTCTTGCACCTCCAATAGATTTTATCAGAGATACATTTTATTGTAACGATGCAATAAAGCTTGATCCAGATAGCATCATAAAGCCTACTCCAGATAGCATGATAAATCTGCCCCGTAAATTTACCATACTGCGAAAAGACGTGCATAACACATTAAATGACGCTCTCGTAGGGCAAATGCCATTAGTGACAGATTATGTTCAGCATTGGGAAAAAGATATTGATAATGGGATAATGTCATGGCTGGAAGTTTGGGCGCAAACCGCAAAGATTTTTTGCAACAACAATCCGGGTAAAATTGAACTGTCACAAGGATATCTTGAAAATTGGATTATACGGAATTTAACCAGCATGGTAGGAATTCCTGATTTTGTAGGGAAATTTATTGAATTCATGAATGAACTTGATATATTAAAACCAATGAAAGATTATTTGAAAAATTATTTTAAGGACTTTATGATAGCTATAGTAAAAGCAATCACGGGAAAATGTTATACAAATATAGAAGAAGTTATAACGGAAACCCAACGCATTTTTAAAGACCCCAAAACTTATCTTGACAACGGTGTATTATTCAGTGAAACAAATGTCAGCGCGAAACTTGACTTGGATTTTGGCAATTACGGAATTGAATGTGATACGACTAAACAGAGTTTTCATGCTGTTTATCAGTGCATAAATATGGGCAAACTGCACCTTCTGTCTGCTGAAGATTTAAACAAGATCATTAGTATTTCAGCAACCGCTTCAAAGTATGCTGGTTCTTCCACTATTCCGGCAGCCAAAATTCGTTTTTTGACGGTAAAAACAGGTTCTTCTAGAGGAGCAGGTACTAACAATAACATATATATTGGAATACAGTATAACGGAATAATTTATGAAGTTCTCTGTGACATACCTGGATATGATGACTTTGAATATAATCACGAAGATACATATGATTTTACTATTCCCGAGAATATAGACCTTTCTAAAATTGATAAAATTACGGCCCGCATGAGCGGAGATACGTGGTTTGGTGACTGGGAATGTGACTGGATAAGAATAAAAGACCACAGTGGTAGCATATTACTTGAAACGACCAATGGCTTCTGGCTTTCGTCGGGGCATACTCAGTTATGTGATTTCTCTCGAAAATATAATATTCCGCTGAGAAATATTCCTATTGATTCAAAAATTTTAAGCTTTCTTCATAGTTTAGATGGTAAGGGTACAGATAATTCAAACCCTGCAAAAGAAAAGCAGTGGGAAATAGGTTTTCAATTTTACAAAGATCAAATACTTAGAGAAAAGATATTTAAGCCACTTTTTGAAACAAAGGCAGAACCTGGACCAAATATTTCGACGATTTCGAGAATTGATTTTCATATCGGCGATATAATTGACAGTGTCACATTTAAATATACGGACGGACACCTTGATAAGTTTGGTGGAGATGGTGGTGGAAAGCATGAATATTGTGAGATCGCTTCCTATGAAAAAATAGTAGGTATTTCATTTACTAATTTTAGGTTTGACGAATGTGATACAATAAGTCAAATCACAGTCAAGCTTAGTAGTGGTCGTGAGCAAAGATTTTCTGGCGGAAGATTTGTTGATAATAATCAAGGAAAACAAAGTATAGAAATTAAAGCTCCTGCAGGTCAATATATATATTCATTCTATGGAAAGCAAGATCACAGCTTCTTGAACAGTCTTAAAATTCGGGAAACAAAATCTTTATAAGTGCTGTTTCATGAAAAAATTTGCATACATACGTTAACATATTCAGATCAAGCCAGAGGATAAGACAAGAGGCTAACCAAATAGTGGTTAGCCTCTTGTCTTATCCTCATATTAATTAATGTTATAATTTAGGTGAAACATATGGCAAGATTTTAGTTATTTATTCTAAGATATATAACACTAAAACCGTATATGATTTTATGAAAACAAAAGTATGTAAAGCTGATCAAATGAATCTAATTATGGAATGCCGCAGAAGAGGATTGTCTGATTATCAATGGCTCGAAAAGAATGGTATTCACTCTGGTACTTTTTACAACTGGGTAAGCAAACTTAAGAAAAGTGGATATACATTTCCTGATCCAATAGGCAAATCACATTCTTCTCCGGTAAAACAAGAAGTTGTAAAAGTAGATTTGGTTGAATGCAGTTCTGAAATATATAGCCAAAACGTAGAGCAAAATACTACCTTCCTGGCATCGCAAAATTCTACTTCTGTTGCTGCCGAACTTGTAGTTGGAAATATTACACTCCGACTTTTTAGCGGCGCAGATCCTCAGCTGATTCAGAATACACTACAGTGCATTGGAGGAATAAATCATGCTTTGTGACATTTCTCTTGCAACAAATGTATACATAATAACCGGGTATACCGATATGCGAAAATCAATTGATGGTTTGTGTGCGATTATTCTTGATCAATTATCATGTGAACCTGACGGTCGCTCCATCTACATGTTCTGTGGAAAAAGATGCGACCGAATGAAAGTTTTGTTGCGTGAATCCGATGGTTATGTTTTGCTTTACAAACGCCTCAATGTAGATACCGCTGGTCAAGGTACAAATCAGAAGTAAAACCGATTACCTGGCAACAATTCGACTGGCTCATGTCTGGTCTCGAAGTCGAGCAACCAAAGGCTCTTCGAACAGCCTGAAAGCATTGATTTTACTGGAATTTTAACCTTTTTGTGGTATAATTGAACCATCAAAAGATTGTAGATTGATATGCTGTTTTGTATATGATTTTTAATGTCACCAAATAATTATTAAAACTGAAATCGAAATATATTCTTATTAATTTAAGAGTAGGAAGAAATAGAAAATATTTATATAAAAATGATTCTTGTGGAAATAATTGGACTTAATAAACTTATAAGCAGAACCAATGGAACAACAAAAACAATATAATTTATTAAATAGAAATATAAAAGGGATGAGATTTTATGGATTTAAATAATGAAATTATGGAACAGTTAAATAATTTATTTGATGGTATTTTAGAGGATTACTATCGTTATTATGACATAGAAGCTGTCGATGTAGAATGCGCTTTATCTACAAAATTGTCAGAAAAAACAAAGGAAAAAAGACCAGATTTTTTTGAAGGCGATATTAAAACCACTCTTGAAGCAGTGGATACTAATAGAGGAACGATTATTCCACCGAAGGACATCAATGGAAATTTTACAATTGTAATCAATTTAAATTTCTTTTTAGATTCGCTACAAAAGGATGATTGTCAGTGGATTGGAACTCTTACCCACGAATTTACACATGTATTAGATTTTATCAAATATGCTAAATTACATAACATGGATAATTATGATGTGATTCAAAGGGATATGGAACATAGACCTTTTATGTTATGGACTGAATGCAACGCACGAGCTAAAGGATATTTCTTTCTTAGAAAAAATATATTTGAAGATTTATATGATGAAGAGCAGACAAAATATATCAAAGAGACTGAATTACCATTTCAGATAAATGAGTTTTCAACATCTTATAGAAATGCTGGCAATGATGCAAATCAATAAATGTATGCTACAACTCAATTTTTAGGAAGATATTCTGTGTGGGAAGAATTGTTTCCAAATGTATTTCCAAAAGATGTTCAAAAGCAAGTGCTTGGAAGTAATAAATGGGTATTAGATTTATATTTATTCTTTATAAGCAATAGGGAACTTGAAATGGCAAAGGATAATTGGGAAGATATGCTTAATATTTTGAGAACCAATTTTGGAGGTATATAATGAGCAAACAATTATTTGTAACATTAACAGATGTTGCAGTGGCAGATGCGGCAATTATTTCATCAAATGTGGATATGGACTTCATGGGAATATATGATTCTATCATAGAATCATTTGAGGAGTATAAAGACGCAATTTTTAAGTCAAAAAAAGATAGTCTTTTACATCGGTATATTAGAGCATCACTTGTGAACGGACTATTATATGATGCTGTTATTGAAAATTGTCCTGACGAGTACATATTAAATGAACACAATGAGACTCTATTTCAGTTATTTGGATATTCATTTTCTGATGTAGGAGAATTGCCCACCAATTATCCGGACTATGCTACGAGATATTTTTATGAATGGGAACAATTTGCAAGCGAGGTTAATTCTTTTTATTGTGAAAAGATAAATGACAAATGGGCTGATCATGTTTTTTATGTATTATTCACTAATAAAGATTTCTTATATAGGTTTAATACAGAAGTTGCAATGATTATTCAGAAAATAAAAAAAGAAGAATATCCTGATAATATGAAAAAAGATGGCGTAATAAAGAGAATAAAATTTCCAAAATGGCTAAAAGATGCAGTGAAAATGAGAGATAGGAATAGATGTCAATTATGTGGGAAGGATTTATCAGGAACATTTAACCTGTCGACGGAAAATTTTGACCATATGATTCCATTAGAAGATGGGGGAACAAATGACCCTTGCAATATACAATTAACATGTGAGAGTTGTAATAAGTCTAAAGGTGCAAGAAGCACAGACTACAAAAATATAATGATTCCTTTTTGGTAAGCAATAAGGTGTCTAACATAGTTTTACGACGAAATACAATAAGAGTATTGATAGAAAAATATAATGAAGTTAGAAAGTAACCGTCATTTGACGGTTACTGTATTAATTCATTCCATATACTGATATAGCTAATTCATATTTTCCAACATTATTCACATAGCAAGCCTCAAGTATATTATCCGATGTGAAACCAATCTGATACTCCGAATAGTCATCTTTTAAGCCATAATGATTGTGTAATCCACAAAACTCGTTTGAGTTTCCATCAATTGTTTGAGTCGGAATTAGCAATGTTTCAAGACCTGATTTACTATCATTGCTTGAACCAATTAAGCAAAGAACATATTTGTAATTTTTCACACTTTGCTGTAATGATATTTTTGTTCCTGTACTGCAAACAGTATAATTTGCCAATACATCAAATTTTTTTAAGTCTGTTCGAATCCCATCTATATCTGTTCCTAATTGTGCTCCCATTGCAGCTGAAAGAGCTGTTGTTGTATCATCTGTTTTTAAATCATTTGCAATCTTAACATTTGTAGTTCCATCTTCAGATGTAGTCAATCCTGTACCAATTTTGATATGACCTAACGTATCATTACTTGCAATTTTGTCAATGTGGCTATCTAAAATGTCTGCATTGTTGTTCATTACATTAATAATATCTGTGTCTGCAAGTTTTTGTACCCCCTTATTCGATGTTGTGACCGCAGCATAACATGTATAACCCAATATGGAAGTTATCATTGCAGCAGCTAAAATTGCGCTTAAAATTACTTTTATTTTTCTTTTTTCTTTCATTTTGATGTCCCCTTTATGTTTTATTATGCTCAGTATAGTAAATATGCTATGATAATTTAAGTCTTTTTTTTACATTTTTTTAATGATACTATTAAATTTTATGTGTATTAATTCGATATGATAATATTTGTAGAATATGCATATTAATTGTCCTGACGATATGTTTGTGCTAGTATATAATAATATCGGTTTTTTTAATATAGTACGTTTTGCGTTATGATTAAAAAAATAAAGGAGCGATAAAATGAAAAATTATTTTAGTAACAAAACAAATTTATTAAAGAAAGTGGTTTTATGCACAACTTCACACACGTGTCTTATGGGAACATTATCTCTAGCGCCATCTTATGGTATTTGCAAATACAACAGTAGATGAAACAGCTACGGTATCGCAAGGAAGAACGGTACCTCATTATGACATGACACAAATTGGTGGAACATGGGATGGGACACACTATTATTTTGCAGACGGAACACTTGCTACACAGTGCTTCTTCACCGATGGAACATATACCTATTACCTTCAAAATGATGGTACTCCCATGACAGACCGCTTAACGTATCATCCAGATGGAACACATGTAATTTATTTTGACCCAAACGGACATGAAGTGTTCAGTAACTTTTCTGCTGTAAAACACAGCATTGCAGGAGCTGCAATCAATGACCTTTGTTTCTTTGACACATATGGATATATGTATGTAGACAAGCTTACATATGATCAGGCAGGTGTAAACCTCTATTATGTCAATCCTTATGGAGTCATCGAAAGAAACGGCTGGTTCACTTTCTATGATGGTGGAAAAGGATATGGGAATGCAAACGGAACTTTGCGTGTAAATACAAACACATATGACCAATCTGGAAATGCTGTCTATATCCAAGGGAATGGACATGTGCAGGAAACAGAAAAAAGTAATGCAACAAGCAACGCCCCAGCAACAACAGCTAGCATTGGAAGCACAGACGATGAGAAAAGCAAGCTAGCACAGGTTGATAAAAACGGAGACGGAAAAGTAACAATTGCAGAAGCAAAAGCTGCAGGTTATTCCATGCCAATATATTCATCCAACTGGTTATATAAGTACATGGATGATAAAGATGGTGATGGTAAAGTTGGAGAATAAACTTGCTTAAAAAAGAACGTTTATTTCAAATAATCTTAACTGTCATATCTGTAAGAAAGAAATAAACCGCCACATCCGCAAAATGTGACGGTTTTAACAATAAAATCAAACGTTAAAGGAGTGTACTTATACAAATTCAAAAGTATGATGCATTTCTAATCAATGGAAGAAAATGTATGTGTTCTATAGAATTTTTTAAATAGCTTTTGGGAGTGACCCTTCTTCCTTTTTTAATAAAATAGCAAGATAATTAGGAGAAAGTGAAAATTCAGACAGAATAACATCTGAAAGTTGACAGTTGAAAACGGTTAAATATTGGAAATTTTAGGTGGATGGTTAAAGTCTAATTTGCGAAACATGAGTAGTTTATAAAAATATAGATTAATTGCAAATACGTGCTTGAGTAATTTTTAGTATTCACTTATAATGAAAAAGACATAATAAAAACTAAAAGGAGATAAGTTATGAACAGAATTTTTAAGAAAGTAATTTCAGTGTTTTTGGCTATTACATGTATTATTGGTACAATGGCAATGTCATCTACGTCTGTATTAGCAGATCAAGCTACAGGCAAAGTTGCAACTGTGCCGGTATATCGTGAATATAATCCATATACCCAAGAGCATATTTTTACCATTGGTACAAAAGAAAGAACAGATTTAACTAATGCTGGATGGACAGAAGAAGGAATTGCATGGTATGCACCAAATGGTGGTGATATTGTGTACCGTCTATATAATCCATACACCACAGATCATTTTTATACAATGAATTTAAATGAGCTGGAACAGCTTAGAAGTCAAGGCTGGGTAGTTGAGTCTGGTGCATTTTTTTCATCTACAACACATGATATTCCTGTTTATAGAGTATATAATCCAAACGTTACTGTAGGCTCACATTTCTATACCACAAATGTTACAGAATACCAAAATTTGGTGGCAAGTGGATGGAAAGCTGAAGGAGTTGCATGGTATGCAGCTAATAATAATTAAAATGATATCGTTTTAGGTTGACAGTAATTATAAATAATAAAATCTAGTTTGTATGAAGTTGTAGAAGCTTTGTAAAAAATAGTTAAAATATCTTCATAGATTGTGTTTTTAAAATAGCAATTTATGAGGATATTTTTTATTAATAAAAAACACATATAACCAATTATTACATGATAAGAAAATGAAGAATCTGATAAAGTATATGTGATAATTAATTGCAATGGTAGGGTGGAGTTTTTTTGTTTCGTTGAAAATTGAAATATATTGAATTTAGGTGGAGATAAATATATGAATAAGTAAGAGTATATTTTATTATTAGACAGCATTTATCCAAATTTTTTTGAAAGGGAGAATATACGAAAACTTCCAGAAGAATGGATTTGCGATGAAATGATTCTTTCATTGGACAAATTTAATCTGCAAAAATATGATAAAAAATCGGATGATAATATTTCATTTGGCTTTTATGAGGGAAACCTTGAGGAGCTTAAGGAAGTGGTCAGACAAGTTATCGAGTATTGGGCTGAAATGTATAACGGAACGCATAGAGCGTATTGCGGATATGTTAATGGGAAAGTTGTAAGCTTCTACCTTGTAGAGAACAAAGGAATACACAATATAAATAGACGCCAGCTTAAAATCGGTGGACCTGGATGCGTGGGGACACTTCCTGAATATCGTAATAGAGGAGTAGGCTTGACAATGGTCAGAAATGTGACACAGATACTTAAGGAAGAAGGCTACGATTATAGTTATATACACTTTACAGGTGTAGCAACATGGTATGAAAAACTTGGATATAAGTCTTCCATAAAATGGTCGAGAGACGGTGTTATATAACACATAATCGCCAGTTTGTAGGGACAGATTATTTCTGCGTAGATATCGTATAATAAAATATATGGATAAATATTAATTTAAGAATTTGTAATTTATTCGTATTTTCAAATAAATCCATCGAGATTGGGGAAAACACATGGAATCGAAAAGTAATAATCTTATTAACACGATCTTCAAGCGGAGAAGTATTAGGAATTATATGGACAAAGAAGTTGAAAAAGAAAAATTAATACTTTTGCTAAAAACAGCAATGGCAGCACCAACAGCAGCGAACAGACAACCATGGGAATTTATAGTCGTAACAGATAATGAGAAATTAGGAGAATTGAGAAGCATATTGCGTGAAGGACAATACAATGCGCCTGTGGCAATATGAAATTGGCATTTACAAACAAAGACAAAGAAATATGGACTCAAGATTGTAGTGCTGCAATTGAAAATATGCTTATTGCTGGAGTAGAATTGGGATTGGGTTCGGTATGGATTGGATTATATCCAACAATAAGTAAGTGTAAACCTGTATGTAAAGTTTTAAATATTCCAGACTATGTGATTCCTATGAGTGTTGTATATTTTGGATATTCGGCAGAATATAAAGAACCCAGAACACAATATAATGAAAAGAGGATATATTGGCAGGAATATGAACCAAAAAGAAAACATAAATCAAGACCAAAGAATATAAAAGATTTAGGATCGCAGTAAAAGAGCATTCCCCTGATTTACTTGTGTTATTCAAACAATACAAACATATCGGATAAATCGAAGTGTAAACTGTCCATTATATTTGTGTAAGGGGAACATAAAATTTTTAACATGAACCAATTAACTATCAACATATTAGGAGGAGATTATGCAGGATATTTACTTGTTTGGCTCTATTGTAGTTACCACCGGTTTATTATTAGATAGTGCTTATCCAAAGCCAGATGGATATGCAGAGTTAGCAAAGGTTGATCTGTTTTTAGGAGGCGAATGTGGGGTAGCAGCTTCAATCCTAGATCATTTTGGCTGTTCTGTTAAAATCATTGGTTTTCAATTAGGTTTTGAAACAATGCCCATAGTAAAATCGCATTTCAAAGGTACAAAAGTAGATGTGAGCGCTCAAACAACAGATGAGAGCTGGCCTGGTGTTCGTGATTACGTTATCATTGATCAACAGAATTTCACTCGTACTTGTCTTGGTTCTTTTGAACATTTAAACAGCATGGAGAAACATCATTGGGACATGCCGATTGAGGCAGATGTAGCATCCTCTCGAGTGGCAGGTATCGATCCACATAATAATGCTGAAATGGACGAGGCTATACGTTTATGCGACAAGCATTCCATACCCTATGTAACCTATGATTGTACTTATGATAGTTTGTTACATAAAAAAAGTTCCATTAATGTGGTTTCATCCTGTTATCTCAGAGAACAATATCCGCAGTACATGGAGACTGGAATCACCGAACTTCTAAGCCTTTATACACATCACTCGAATGGCTTGACGATTTTTACATTCGGTTCAAGCACAATTTATTACGGACGTGGGGATACAATTGCTACAGATAAACCTTTTAAGTTAGATGTCCATTCCACACTTAGTGCTGGTGATTCTTATAGGACTGGTTGCATCTATGGATTATACAAAGGAATGGAAGATAAAGACCTGGTTCGCTTTGCCAGTGCTGTTGCTGGATGTGCATTAACACAATATCCAATAACAAAACATTTGCCTGATTTAGAGGATGTTATGAAGCTGTTTGTTGGATGATTTTTAAAAATTTACAAAAGATGACAGATGAAATAAAAAAGCACAGCAATCTTTCATAACTCAGAAGAAATTGCTTGCAAATATTAAAAAATGAAGATAGCAAACATTTTTAAGAGGAGGTACATGTTAACGGAATGCGGATGAACAAAAAACACTTAATTTTGAGTATTTTAATAATCGGTCTATGTTTCATAGGAATTATTGCTTGCTATTTATCTACATATAAAAAATCCGATGGGAATGACAGTACCTCCATTATTGATGAGCGAAAAGCAAAAATAGGTTCAGATAAGAAACTTGTGTCTGCAAAAATAGTAGGTGATTTGGCAACAAAAGAACAACTGATTGCTATGATAGATGGAAAGAAGATTTTAATTTATCATGCGAATGGAGAACAGCTCGACCAGATTACAAATATCAAGTCAGTTGATGCAGATCATGATGGAAAGAAAGAAATTTTTATTTCGGTAGATACAAGAAGAAATGATTTTTCACGAGAAATATTTTTTATATTAAAAAAAGAAAAAAGCACCTATAAAGTATTAAAACTGAAATATCCGAAAGGTACATCAAAAGAAGGATTTGACATTGCAGCAAAGCTAAATGACGATATGTCTTCTATTTCGATTTTCACCAGTGTAAGTAAAAATACGTATACAGTTCCAGTGAAAGAGCATTACAAAGAGAATGTAATGATTGAGAATGGAGAAAGTATATATGCTGCATTTAAGGAAATGAATCCGAAACCAAATGAAGTTATTGGAGTACAGACAAATATGTCGAACTTTCAGTTTGTTTCTGAAAACAAGAAAGATTATATCGTTGCAGAACAGTATGTTATGGGCTTGTTTGGCCCGCCAGATCTCATTGGAAAAGTGCATATTACATTTTATGTGAAAAAAGATGGAAAAATAAGTGTAAAAGAGTTTCAGTTTGAAAATATTAATAAACTTGCTTGGTAGGATGATCTAAGATATTACATTAGCGAAGAAACGGCAAAGGAACTTCTAAAAATTGTTAAAAAAGGGAGTATATCCGCATGAAAAAAATTGGTATTTCCTATGGTATTTGGATCATGACATTGCTTTTATTTAAATGGTTTTTTAACGAAGCCTATGCTTTACTTAGTGGTATATTCATCATATTTCCTATTGGAATTATGTTTTTATGGACACTTGCATTATTAGTGATTGGAATGATATGGGGCATAAAAAAGAAAAAAGACTATAAATGGAAAGCAGCTATTCCACTTGTAGTCTGGAGTATTACGGTTATCGTTTGCATTTTTACATCATTTCAGCTACCCAAAGCCATGATTGAGAACCAGATTTATAAAAGTAAGCGTCTGGAAGCAATAAAAGAAATGAAAGATAAACATTTAAAGGAGGATGGATATGGAAATGTTACATTGCCAAAATCGCTATCCAGATCCTCTAGTGATGGAAATGCATATATTTATGAAATGGATTCGAAAAAGACAATCGTAGGTTTTTGGTGCTTTCGCGGTTTATTGGATAGTGGATATTCTTCCATTGTGTACTCAAGCTTAGATACGGCATTGAATAAAGACGATATAAAAGCTGAGCGAATTGAAAAACTAGTACCGTTGGATTCCCATTGGTATTATGTGAGTGCAGAGTAATACCAATGGAAATCCTTAGCTTTAAACTTCAAATCATCATTTTTTGTGATTGGTGCATAAGGCATAACAACTCAGACATCTTCCGTCTGCTTTGGATCCAAGGATTCATCATATTTTGGAAATGTGATTTTGATTTTTTCCACCCGGTTTTTATCCATTTTTTGTACGCGTAAAGTAATATGATCTTCAGTTGTTATAACTTCACCAACAATTGGCACATGGTCGAAAAGACCCGTTATGTATCCTCCGATGGTATCATAATCTCCAGAAGAAAAGGATAAAGGAAGTGACTCACATAAGGTTTCTAAATTCATGGAACCACTCACAAAATATTCAGAGTCAGATATCTGAAGGATGTCCTCTTCTTCATTATTGTCATATTCATCCCGAATTTCACCAACAATCTCTTCTATTAAATCTTCTAAGGTGATAAGACCTGCAGTAGAACCGTATTCATCTAAAACAATAGCTATATTAATTGATTTTGAGCGCATTTCAGCTAAAAGTTCTGCGGTATTTTTATATTCAAATGTATAAAATGGTTCCCGCATAAGAGAGCGAATGAAAAAATCTTTTTTATGCTCAGCTAAAATCAAATCTTTGATGTTTAAAATACCAACTACATTGTCTGTGGTGGTTTCATATACGGGTAATCTGGTATACTGGGTTTCCCGGAAAATCTGAATGATATCTTCGTAAGAACTTGCTACATTTATAAAAGTGATATCAATTCTTGGAACCATAACTTCTTTCACCAAAGAATCTGTAAAATCAAAAACATTCGATATGATATCATGTTCCTCTGTTTCAATAACACCATTTTCATGACCTACATTTACAATGGTTCTTAAATCTTTGATTGTAAGTTTAGAATAAGTAGAAGAGGATTTGATATGTAAAAGTTTTAAAAAAGTAAGGGAAATCAAATTAATAACAAAAATAACCGGAGTTAGAATTTTAATCACAACGTAGATGACATTTGCGTAACGCAAGGATACTTTTTCAGCATGGAAAGCAGCAATTGTTTTAGGTGAAATCTCGGCAAAAACTAATATGATTAAAGTTACAATACCGGTTGCAATCCCAACGCCAACACTTCCAAAAAGGTGCATAGTAACGCTTGTAGTTAAAGAAGAAGCCGTTATATTAGCCAAATTATTTCCAATTAAAATGGCACTTAACATTTTAGGAGAATCAGCCGTAATTTTTAATAATTTCTTTGCCCGTTTGTTTCCTTCTTCAGCAAGGGAACGGATTCGGATCTTATTTACAGTTGTTAATGCAGTTTCCGCAGAAGAGAAAAATGCAGAAAGCATAATTAGTAATACTAAAATAAAAAGTTCAACAGGTATATCTGTTTGCAAAAAAACACCTCACTATGTCAAAAAAGTCTTGTTTTACCCACCAATTGGATGAAACAGGACTTTCTCGGTTTTCTTATTTTTATTGGCTTAAAGAACTGTAATAATCGGAAATGGCTTGCATATCTACACTTGTAGTAGTAGTGCTCGCAGTAGAACTGGTATCTTTACCCGCGTATTTATAAATGGAAAATCCAGCCCAAAATAAAATAGCAACACAAAGCACACATCCACCAATTTTTTCTAATAAAATAATTCGTTTTTCTTTTTTCATGGTTTGTTTACGATTTGCTTTTTGGTTTTTATATTGATCAACTTTTTTCTGACTCATACAGGTCTCCTTGTTCAATGATATTCTCATATATTATACACTATAAATTTTCATTTGGCTTGATAATTTTTAAAAATTCGCATAATATTATAAATACAGTATAAAAACGTTTTAAGAAAAGGATGCAGAATGAAAAAAGGAATAATTTTTGATATGGATGGGACGCTATGGGATTCAGCATTACCAGTTGCAGAATCATGGAATCAGGTTTTAAGTCAAAAAGAAGGTATAGATAAAAAAATCACGAAAGAAGATATGTACCAGGTTATGGGAAAAACGATGGATATCATTGCAGAGATTTTTTTCCCAACCATAGAAAAAAATGAAAGAGAAGTGCTTTTAAAAGAATGCTGCCAATATGAAAATGAATATCTAAGCATGCATGGAGGTGTTTTATATCCGAATTTGGAAAATATGTTTCTTGAATTGGAAAAAACATATGATTTATATATAGTAAGTAACTGTCAGTCAGGATATATAGAATCATTTTTGACGTATTATGGTTTTGGACATTACTTTAAAGATATGGAATGTTTTGGAAATACAGGAAAGAAAAAAGGAGCTAACATTCGCCTTATTGTAGAACGGAATGGCTCTTTCGAAGCAGTCTATGTTGGTGATATACAAGGAGATTATGAAGCGAGTAAAGAAGCTGGGATAAAATTTATACATGCAGCATATGGATTTGGTACGATTGATGACATCGTTCCAGCAATTTCAAAACCAATGGATCTTGTATCTGCAGTCAAAGAAGTATTTAAAGAATAAAAAAATAGAGATTCAAGCATTAAGAAAGAAAATTCATAAGCAGGTGAATAAAAAAACGGGATTTGGCATAGAAAAGTGCCAGGTCCCGTTCGAGTTTTATGGAGATGTTTCTAAAGAATTTTTTAGTATGTTGTTTCGAAACACTTTTGGAGAACACCCCTTTATTTTATGAAAAGTTTTGGCATAATAATTAGAATCGTAAAAACCACATTTTTCAGCTATCTGGGTCATGGTGCAAGTTGTATCCAAAAGATATGGAAGACTCATTTCAATCCGGTATTGCAAAATATATTCAAACAAAGGCATATTCATATATTTTTTAAACAAGCGGGAACATTCACTCGTGCAAAGATAGATTTCTTTTGAAATATCATCTAAAGTGATTTTATTTGTGTAATTTAGGCTGATATACTGTAGGATTTTACGCATTCGTTCATCATTTTTTGTGTTTTCAAAAGAAAAAGCCGGTGCACTGTTTTTATTAAGAAATAATATTTTCCAAAAATCAAGTAAAATAGAATTTATCTGCATTTCATAGCCAGTATTCTTTTCATGAAAAACACATAGAATGTCTTTGATGAGCCGAATTTCGTTTTGATACCATTCTTTTTCCTGAGAAAAGTGAATACAAGGAAATGACAAATCCATTAAAATGCAAGACATGTACTGGTTATAAATCAAGCTGTTTTCATAGCCGTAGATTAACTTTGCATCAAAAGTAACAGAATAATATTCACAATCCTGATTCTGGAACATTATGCCAGAATGTAAAGCATTGGAATTGCAAAAAAAGGCATCCCCTTCTTTTAAATGAAAACTCAAATGATGAACCTGATACACCATTTCACCTTTTATAATATAAGTCAGTTCCAATTCTGGATGCCAGTGCCATAAAAAAGATCCACTGTCATAGCGGGATAATTTTTCAAGACTTACGCGAAAAGGATACTGATAGTTTCCATGTTCTTTTACTTCTTTTTGAAATTGGTTTGTTAAAATCTGCATAAAATATCCTCCGTCATGAATTGAAAAAATGATAATAAATACTTGTATAGAAAAAATGAAAACTAATATAAAAAGTATGTACTCCAAAAAGCATGTAATAAAAAAAGCATTTAATAAAAAAAGTATGTAACAAAAAACATATAACAAAAAAAGCATATACTAAAAAAAAGCAAAAAACAAGAAAAACGCAATATATTACGATAAATACCGCGTATATTAAGATGAATGCAGCATGAAACATGGAATAGTACTAAAAAAAGCAATGATAATCAAGGTAAGAAGGGAAGATCCGATTAGAATAAAAGTATGGAAAATAAAAAAACATGAGAAGAATGTAAGAATGAAGAAGAGGGATATGATGGATAATTCTATGGAACTGAAATCGGGGAGAAAAGAGATAAAAGAGATAAAAGAGGAGAAAAGTGACGAAAGATTAAAAACCCAATCAATACCAGGATTAATACTGATGCTTGCTTTGCCAGCAACCATCTCACAATTGATCAATGCTCTATATAATATAGTGGATCGTATTTATATCAGCCGAATTCCAGGTGTAGGCGTAGAAGCACTTACGGGTATTGGGGTATGCTTTCCAATTTTGATACTAATTTCAGCATTTTCACAATTGATTGCAGGCGGTGCGGCATTAGCTTCGATTCAGCTAGGGAAACAAAATAAAAAGAGAGCAGAAGAAATATTGGGAAATGGATTTACCAGTTTACTCCTTATTTCTATCAGCTTAACGTTGTTTTTTCAGATAACAAAATATCCAGTGCTGATGCTTTTTGGTGCAAGTGCAAAAACGATACCTTATGCAATGGATTACCTGTCAATATATTTATGGGGGACGATATTTGTGCAACTTACGCTGGGTTTGAATCCGTTTATTATTTGTCAGGGAAAATCAAAAACGGCGATGTTCTCGATTTTGATTGGAGCAGTTTTAAATTTGTTTTTAGATCCGATTTTTATTTTTGTTTTAGGCATGGGTGTAAAGGGAGCGGCAATTGCAAATATTATCTCACAAATGCTAAGTGCAGTCTGGATCCTTTTGTTTTTAAAATCGAAAAGAAGTGCTTTCCAGCTTAAGATAGAAAATATGAGATTACAAAAAGAAATTGTGATTGCAATTGTATCGATTGGAATTTCCACCTTTGTGATGTCTTTTACAGAATGTCTGATAAACATAGCCTTTAATAGCGGTTTGCAAAAATATGGAGGAGACACATATGTGGCATCCATGACGATTATTCAAAGTGTCATGCAGATTGTATGCATTTTTTCCAATGGACTGACACAGGGTTTACAGCCAATCATAAGTTACAATTATGGAGCTCTTGAATATGAAAGGGTGCGAAAAACATATAAAATAGGTTTTCTGATTCATATTTGCATTTCTACATTTTTTTGTATTTTTATTATGCTAAAACCAGAAATTTTTGCCACATTATTTACGCAGAATAAAGAAATTATTCGTATCGTAGCTCATTTCATGCCTGTTTTTATATGTGGATGGGGGATATTTGGAATACAATCGGGAGCCCAATGTGCATTTGTAAGTATGGGGCAGGCAAAGATATCGCTGTTTTTGGCTTGTTTTCGTAAAATCATTCTGCTGATACCACTTTCCATAATTTTACCGGGATTTTTAGGAGTACTTGGAATCTATTTAGCAGAACCGATATCTGATATTACATCGGCATTAACGGCAGGGGTATTATTTAAACGAAACATAAAGCATATCTTAAAAAGAGCGTAAAGCAGACAAGAGTTAAAAGCAGCACGGAGTTAAAAGAAGCAGGGAGTTAAAAGCAGCACGGAGTTAAAAGAAGCAGGGAGTTAAAAGCAGCACGGAGTTAAAAGAAGTAAGAAGTTTAAAAGCAGCCAGAGCTCAAAGCAGTTAATGCAAAACAAAAAGAAGGAATTTATTTAAAATGAATTTGGGTTTTTCCCGAAATAACATTTCAGATAAGATTCCTTCTTATATTGTTTGAAAATAAGTAAATAACGATGAAAAATTATACCTTTACAGTATCCTCTTTTAAAACCTTTTTCAAAGGAATCCAAAGAATGGAAGCATAGATGGAACCAATGCATGCTGTAATAAGCTGTGCAAAAGAAAATGTGAATTTGATTAGCACAAGCTGCTTTGGAGGAAAATGTCCACCGAAAATAGGTAAGAGAATTTCAGCGATTACGATACCCATAAAAAGAGCTTTAAAAATCGCTCCAGCTGCCATGCCTGCATAAAGTTTAAAGTTGAATTTGAAATGCTTGCAGAAAAACCATATACAGAGGACCAGTATAATATTTCCAATCATAACGGCTGGAAGGATGGCAGGTATTGCTGCCATAATAGGACTTCCTGTTATAAAAAACGAGGTAATAGGGGTAATAACACATAAAATGATGCCACCAGCCAGACCAACACTTAAAACCTCGAGAATCAGCGCGGCATTGATAATAGGTCCTGTAATAAAGATACTTGTGTTTTTAAAGAACTGACTTACGATGCAGATAGCAAGCAAAAGAGCTGTCTGCGTTAATTGTTTTGTAGTAATTTTCATAAACTACTCCTTTCTTGGCTTTAGGAAAACCTTAGCTTCAGATAAATATCCTTTATTATCTTAGGACTTTACGGAATAGCCGTCAAGTAACAATTATTTTGTAGAATATGCAAAAGCCTCATTTACCATAAGCTGCCTGATATAAGCGTTTTTCCACAAGAGAGGATAGAGCATGCTGCTTACAATAATACCAGATAATCCCTGGATTATATTGAAAATAATGCCAGATGCAGAACTAAGCACGGCAGCATTTAAAGAAAAACCAGTGGCAGAAGCAGATAAAAATAAAAGTAAAATCTGATAGAAGAAATAACCAGCAACCATAATAAATTCACCCGTTACACCACCGATGAGCAAACGGAATTTTTGATTATGGAATTTAGCAAAAAGTGTTCCGGCAACAAATGCACAGAGAGCTTTAATGATGAGTGTCCCAGGAGCAAAGGTAGCGTATCCGGACAGCAGATCTGCAAACATGGAACCAATTCCAGCGGCAAAAGCACCATAAACCGGACCTAGAAGAAAACCACTTAATAAAACAAGGCTGTCACCGAGATGAATATAGCCAAAGGATGGTGTTGGAAAGCGAATAATCATAGTAGCAACACAGGTAAGTGCGGCTAAAAGTGCGGTAAGTGTAAGACTCTTTATATTTTTCATGGTAAATCTCCTTTGTAAAATTCGGTTAATAGAATAGACTTTTTTACATGCATGTTTTTTAAATTGAATTCATACTACCACAAAATGGTATTAAAAAAATATCCAGTTTGTGAAAAATGAACCAGTCCAGTTTGAACGATGAGTTTTCATTGCAAAAATTTAGAGTTCTAGTATACTTTAAAGTATGCAGGTAATTGCCTATATTAGGTGAATTTATCAAAAGGAGACTGCCATGAATAAGAAAATACGAATTTTATGCTATAGCCTGTCGTTTCTGGTCCTACTTTTAATTGGAGCAGCCGTATTTAAAAGTGCCATGAAACACAATAGTACATCGGTTCCAGATCAGGATGCGTCAAGTATTAAAAGTACAGCTGAAAATACAACGCAGACGAAGAATAATCAGGATACGACACAGACAGCTCAGCCGAAAGTGCCAGCAGTACAGGCAACAGATACTTCAAAATCAACACAGGAGACATCTAAGGTGCAGGCAACAGAAGCAACTCAGACAACAATGGTTTTTACCGGTGATATTTTACTTGGAAATTCGGTAGCAGCCAATTATACCTCGAAAGGAATCAAAGGAATTCTTTCCGATAATTTATTAAATCAGATGAAATCTGCGAACATAACGATGGTAAACGAAGAGTTTCCATTTAGTAATGCAGGCAGTGCCATGCAGGATAAACAGTATACGTTCCGAGTCAATCCAGAATATGTTACTGCATTTATGGAGATGGGAATTGATATTGTGTCCATAGCAAATAATCATACACTTGATTATGGAACGCAGGCTTTGAATGATACATGTGCAACGCTTGATAAAGCCGGGATTTTATATGCTGGTGCAGGAGCGACAAAGCAAAGAGCCATGCAGTTAATGACGATAAAAGAAAATGGGAAAACGTTTGGATTTTTGGCAGCTTCCCGTGTATTACCAGAAGGCTCCTGGAATGTACAAAATCAGGAACCTGGTATTTTTTCAACCTATGATCCAACTGCTTTATTAGCAGCGATTAAGAGTGCAAAAGCATCTTGCGATTATCTGACAGTCTTTGTTCACTGGGGTGTGGAAAAATCAGAATCTCCGCAGGATTACCAAAGAAGTCTTGGAAAACAATATATGGATGCAGGAGCAGATTTAGTGATTGGCAGCCATACACATTGTTTAGAAGGTGTGGAATATTTTGATGGAAAGCCTGTCTTTTACAGCCTTGGAAATTTCCTGTTTGGAAATGATGGACAAACAGCAGCAGTAAAAGTAACGGTGAATTCAGACAATGCAGCTTCTTATACTTTTTTACCAGCAAAAGAAGTATCCGCATGTACATCACTTGTAACGGGTGATGAAGCTGCAAATATCTTTGCACATCTAACACAGATATCACCAAATGCAACCGTGGGAAGCGATGGCATAGTGCAACAAAAAGCACAGTAATAACCTAAAAGAGTAAAGAAATGCTTAAGATAGGTTATAAAATAAGCTATAAGGAAAAAACGAAAAAAGCAAAAAAACAAATAGAAAAAAGAATAGAAATCATTTTTAATATTTAAAAATATCGTAGAAATATTAAGAAAATATAAAGAATGTGAAAAAAACATAAAGTAAATGCAAAGAAGAATTGTCAGATAAAATCGGAGTAATAAGAGCAAAATAACGAACAAAGAAGTGTATTGCATTTTGAAAACAGGAGTGTTAGACTCATCCTTAAGCAAGATATCCAATGCCAGAACATATAAATTTCAGTGGTGACGCAGAAGTCCAGGGTTTTCCCCTCGGGCTTCTTTTTTTATGATAACTTGAAATACTGGCGCGTTTTTATGATTTGTGAAAGGAGGGAATGTATTGGAGATTCAAAAAAAGATGGGAAAAAACTGGTCGAAACAAATACCAGTGACTGCGTTGTGTTTTATGAGTTTATTCATTGTTTTCTTAGGAGTATTTTTCAGTACATACAGTGTATTGAATCATATCACATTTACCATTATACAAACGAAGGTATCAGGACTGGTTTTTGGTTTGATGGTGTGCTACTTAGGAATTCGCAATTATCTGAGTGTTTTGGATTTAAAAGAAAAGATGAAAGACAGCAATATTACTTTTTCATGGAGTAATTTTAAAATGCTTAAAAAATCAAAGAAAAAGGTAAAGGCTTAAGCAAAATTCAAATGAAAAGGAACGAGGATAAAAGGAGGTTTTATTATGAAAAAATCAGGGAAAGTAATTGGAGTAGTGATTCTGATTGTAATCATTGGAATTATCGCAGCATTAGGGGTAACTTCCCAAAATGGTGCAGATCCAACAGGAGCTTCATATTATGCGGTTTCAGGAAAAGAAAAGCTTGCTGATGTGGCACAGGTTGCAAACAAAGCATATTACGGAGCAAACTTTACATGGGTTTTAATTACAGGATTTATGGTTTTCTTCTTCCAGTGTGGATTTGCAATGGTTGAAACTGGATTTTGCCGGGGTAAAAATGCAGCACATACAATTACGATGAATTTTATGGTGTTTCTGGTCGGTGCAATCGGATATTTTTTAACTGGATTTGCATTACAGTTTGGTGGAAGTGGTGGAACTGCAGGTCTTGGTCTTGGAGGAGGAGCGCTAAATGCTATGCTATCGATTCCAGGCATAGGAGGAATCCTCGGATATAAAGGATTTATGCTATCTACAGGTGGAACATATGATGCTGGTATCTATGCATTGTTTTTCTTCCAAATGGTTTTCATGGATACAACTGTTACAATTCCAACAGGTGCAATGGCAGAGCGTGTGAAGTATTCTGCAGTAGTAGCTTTTTCATTCTTTATTTCCATGTTTTTGTATCCACTTTTTGGCAACTGGGTATGGGGAGGCGGCTGGCTTTCACAGCTGGGTAAAAATTTTGGATTAGGTCATGGAGTTGTTGATTTCGCTGGTTCCGCGGTAGTTCATTCCATGGGAGGTATGTTAGCTCTTGCAGGGGCAATTGTAATTGGACCAAGAATTGGAAAATTTAAAAAAGATGGAACTTCAAGAGCGTTTCCTGGACATCATATTCCAATGGCAATTATAGGAACGATTATTTTATTCTTCTGCTGGTTTTCATTTAATGCTGGCTCAACGTTGAATGCTTCTGATTTTAGAACAGCAATTGTAGCAACAAATACAATGATTGCAGGAGCAATCGGTGGACTTGCCGCAATGTTTTATATGTGGATTGTATATGGAAAACCAGATCCATCTATGACAGCAAATGGTGCACTTGCAGGACTTGTTGCAATCACGGCACCATGTGCATTTGTAAATGCAATTTCAGCATTTGTTATTGGTTTAATAGCAGGTATTCTGGTTTGTGTTTCCGTTGTTTTTGTAGAAAATAAATTGAAATTAGATGATCCGGTTGGTGCTATTTCGGTACATGGAGTAAATGGATTCTGGGGCGTGTTATCGCTTGGCATATTTGCAGATGGAACTTATGGAGATGGCTTAAACGGAGTAAAAGGAAATGTTACAGGTCTTTTATATGGTGATCCATCTCAACTGGTAGCTCAAATTATTGCACTTGTTGTACTACTTGTTTACGGATTTGGAGTTGCTTATCTGTTTTTAAAAGTATACGATAAAATTTGGGGAGTTCGTGTAAATCCAGAGGATGAACTTTTAGGACTTGATATTCCTGAAATGGGTGTATATGCTTATCCAGATATGGATATCAAAAAATCAGAATTAGATTTTGATGCGTTAGATAATGCTCCAATCAAACAGCTTGAAAGATTTAAACAAAAAGTATAAGTTAAAAATAGGGAAACTTTGTAAATATTTCATTTAAGCAGAAAAGAGAGATGATGATATGAAAAAATTAGAAATCATTATAAATCCGGAAAAGCTGGAAGAAGTAAAAGCTATTTTGGAAGAAAACAATGCCCATGGGCTTATGATCTCAAACATTATGGGATATGGAAATCAAAAAGGCCACAAACAGTTTTACAGAGGAACAGAATATACGATTAATCTGCTTCCTAAAATCAAAGTGGAATCTGTTGTAGATACTGAGATTTCTGAAAAAATCATAGAGGAAGTCATAAAAAGAGTAAAAACGGGCACCTATGGAGATGGAAAGATTTTCGTTTATGATGTGTCAGATGCAATTCGTATCCGTACAGGAGAGAGAGGAACGACTGCATTATAAGATTGCTTGTACTGCCAAATGAATAATGATAGATAAAAAAGAAGTTGCTTTTTTATATATGAGCAGCTTCTTTTTTGAGTTTTTTGAATGACTATATTTTTATGTAAACCAAAATTGCAAAAACATATGATTTATATATCATTTCAAGAGCTTTTATTTATAATTCATACTTATATGATAGGAATATATGAATATATTTTCTCATATAGTTTATAAAATCTTAATAAATGATTGACACATGTTTTTTTAAAATTTATAATATGGAAATTGAATGGTTTATATATTCTGTCCCCATTTAAATAAGTAGAAAATCGTACGTGGTCCGTGACTCGGGCAGATAGGAGAGCAAAATGGAAAAGAAAAGTATTTTGAAAACAATTCTTGGCGTATGGAATACAAAAACAATCATAGGTATGGCCATTGGAGCAGCACTGTTTGGTGTATTGATGGATTTTGGTAGTATTCCGATTTTTACAAATACGAAATTGACGGCAGCAGTGATTATTCCTGTTATTGTAGGAGCCATGTTTGGCCCTGTACCAGCATTTATTACCTGTTTAGTTGGAAATACCATAGCAGATTTAATTGGAGGCTGGGGATTCTGGTTTGACTGGTCAGTTGGAAATGGAGTACTTGGATTCATTATTGGATTATTACCTTTATATGGAGCAAGAATCAATGATGGCGTATTTAAAGTAAAACATGCTGTCATATATGCCATTACCTGTATTATAGGAAATGCATTCGCATTTGGTATTGTAACACCTATATTTACCTCGATTTTTTATGGTGGCGAACTCAAAATAACATTTGTTCAGTCAATTGTAAGTGGAATCGCAAATGTAGATGTTCTTATTATTATTGGAATCCCGATTCTTTTTGGACTTGCAAAAAGAAATGCGCGTAATTCAAATCTTAAATTAGAGGATTAATCGCAAAAGGACTATGAACTCATCGAAAAAATAAGAAAGAAGCGTAATTTATAAATATATGAATAAACCAATCGTTGAATTTACAAATTTTGGATATCAGTACAAATCCCAAAACATCCCCACACTGCAGGATATCAACCTTACCGTATACGAAGGTGAAAAAGTCTTGATTCTAGGACCAAGTGGCAGTGGAAAATCAACTTTGGCAAATTGTTTAAATGGTTTGAATCCTTTTTCTTATGAAGGAAAGCTTACAGGATCATTAAAAATTGCTGGCATGGAAACAAAGGATGCCAGCATTTTTGCAATTAGTAAAAATGTAGGAACTGTGCTCCAGGACTCAGATGCACAGTTTGTTGGTTTATCTGTAGGGGAAGATATTGCATTTTCTTTAGAAAATAGCAATATGCCAAGGAAAGAAATGCTGCCCAAGGTCTTAAGGGCAAGTAAAGTGGTTGGCATGGAAGATTTTTTGATGCATGTCCCATATGAGCTTTCTGGAGGACAAAAGCAAAAAGTTTCTTTAGCTGGAGTCATTCATGATGATGTAAAAATTTTGATTTTTGATGAACCGCTTGCAGCACTGGATCCTAAAACAGGTATGTATGCGGTTGATTTGATTGATAAAATCCAGCAGGAGAATCATAAAACCGTGTTTATTATTGAACACAGATTAGAAGATGTTTTATACCGTCATGTAGACCGCATTGTTTTAATGAATGAAGGAAGAATTGTGTTTCAAGGTACACCCGATGAACTTTTATCTTCCGATTTGCTCATGCAGTACGGAATTCGTGAACCGCTCTACATTATGGCATTAAAATATGCAGGCTGTAACTTAAAAGGTAATACAAAATTAGATGATGTGTATTCTATGGATATAGAACCATATCGCGAGAAATTACTAACGCAGCAGGCAAAGAAATTTCAAAAAGTTTCTTTGAATATCAAAGAAGAGATTTTAAATATATCCCATGTTTCTTATGGCTATGATGAGAATCTTGTATTGGAAGATATTTCGTTCTCCGTTCATAAAGGGGAAAAGGTGGCAGTTGTTGGTAAAAATGGTGCAGGAAAAAGTACCATTGCAAAACTAATCAGCGGAATTATCCGTCCAAAAGAAGGAACGATTTCCATCCACGGAGAAAATTATTTGAAATTTTCCATAAAAGAAATTGGAGAAAAAATCGGATATGTTATGCAAAATCCGAATCAAATGCTGGTAAAAGATATTATTAAAGATGAAGTGGAACTGGCATTGATCTTGCGTGGAAAAAGCAGGCAAGAAATTGATGAAGCTGTAAAAAATGCACTGACCATGTGTGGCTTATACAGCATGCGAAACTGGCCGGTTTCAGCAGTAAGTTATGGACAAAAGAAACGTATCACGATTGCCTCCATGCTTGTTTTGCAGCCAGACATCATAATTTTAGATGAACCAACTGCAGGTCAGGATTACAGGCATTATACCGAAATCATGAATTTTCTGGATGAACTGAATGAAACGTATGGAATTACCATCATGTTTATCACACATGATATGCATTTAGCGATTGAATATACAGACCGGGCAATTGTGTTTGCGGAAGGAAAATTAGTTGCGGATGATGCAGTGTATAAAGTGTTATCGGATAATACCGTAATTGAAAAAGCCAATCTGAAACAAACCTCTTTGTATGCTCTGGCAAATAAACTAAATATTCAACCAGAAGATTATATAGAGCAGTTTATCGCATATGAAAGGATGATGAAAGAACATGAGTAATCAGATGTTAATTAATCTGGTCCCTGGAGAGACCTTTTTGCATCGGCTGACAGGAACAACTAAGGTACGTTTTTTCCTCATTCTGCTGGTTTTTATTATTATGTCATTTGATATAAGGTTACTGCTGCCCTTATTTGTTCTTGGAATTGTTGGATTGATTTCTCTAAAACCAAAGTGGAATGTTTTAAAATACATCTTTTGGATAGCAATTCTGATGAATCTGTTAAACATTACGTTGTTTTGGTTTGTAAATCCAGGTTGCGGTTCAGAATGGTGCGGAGGAGGAAGTACGGTATTATTTCGCATAAACCACTATTTCTTTTTTTCGGCTGAGACCATGTGGTTTTTATCCATTCGATTTTTGAAAATGATGACCTCATTATTGATTTCCATGGTCTTTGTCCTGGCGATAACGCCTTCCGAAATGGCAGCGGGATTATATTCGGTAAAAGTGCCATACAAGGTATGTACGATATTTTCCATGGCATTTCGTTATATACCTGACATTGCAAGAGATTTTCAAAGTATAAAGACATCCATGCAGATCAGAGGTGTAGAACTAGATCCAAAAAAAGCCTCCGTGATAGTCCGGCTAAAGCACAATGTAATGATTTTAATACCTTTGATTATAACTTCCTTTGATCGTGTTGGTAATATTGCAAATGCAATGGATTTAAGAGGGTATGGAAAAGAAAAAAAGAGAAGCTATTACAGTGAAAGGGAAGAAGGAACAATTGATAAAGTGGCAAAAGTATTTTATTGTTTTATGCTGTTGTTTTGCATAGGATGGATAGTATATCATCATATTGTTCCACAGACCGTAAAGATGTGGTATCCTTTTCAATAACAGAAAGTGATAAAGTTATCTCTTGAAAGGAGATTTTTTATGAGAGGTGCATTAGTAATTCAATCCGATTTTGGAATTGCAGATGGAGCAGTCAGCGCAATGTATGGTGTTGCATTTGGAGTAAGTAGTGATTTAAAGATATTCGATCTGACACACGAGATTCCACAATACAATATCTGGGAGGCTTCTTACCGCTTGATCCAAACAGTAAGCTACTGGCCAAAGGACACCGTTTTTGTATCCGTAGTAGATCCGGGCGTAGGCTCAGACAGAAAGAGTATTGGTGTAAGAACAGCAGATGGACAGTATATTATTACACCGGATAATGGAACTTTAACGCATTTAAAACGTCAGGGAAAAATTGTAGAAGCAAGGGAAATTGATGAAAAGATAAATCGTTTACCAAATTCCGGAGATTCCTATACGTTTCATGGAAGAGATATATATGCATATACAGGAGCAAGACTTGCTTCAGGTGTAATTGGTTTTGAAGGCGTAGGACCAGCTTTTCCAGTAGAAGATATCGCTGAACTGGATACAATCGATGCTGTATTTACAGAGGATGCCGTGAAAGGTACCATAGATGTATTAGACGTTCGTTTTGGGAGCCTTTGGACGAACATCAGCAAAGCGTTGTTTCAGGAACTTGGTGTTTCCTATGGCGGAAGAGTAGAAATAAGAATTAAAAATGATACAAGAGAAGTTTACCGTAATATTATGCGATATGCCAAATCGTTTGCGGATGTGCATGTGGGAGAACCACTTATTTATGTAAACTCGTTAGATAATATGGCAGTTGCAATCAATCAGGGTTCTTTTTCAAAAGCATATAATATTCAGACAGGAACAACTTGGAAAATCAGTATACGAAAAGCACCTAAAATTATATATGAATAAAGGCAGAAAAAAAAGTACGTATTTGACATTTGTCAAAGCGTACTTTTTTAGTATAATTTTTGTATAAGAGAGAAAGAAAATTTTATAATATTCTGTATTTTTTTAAAGCAAGTACATTTAAAAAGTAAAATACAACAATGTAGCAGAAAAGTCCTGACAGATAAGGCAAGATCGCAGAAAAACCATCTTGATATACCATAACATGCTTTAAAGCAAAGCAGGCATAGTACGCAGGTGTAATGTATTTTAGATTTCCAAGGTGAAATGGAATGGAATCAATGGAAATAAGTCCGGAAAAAAATATTTGTGGAATTACAATAATGGGAATAAATTGTATCATCTGAAAATCATTATCCGCAAACAAAGATAATAACATACCTGTTTCTACAGAAGCAAACGACATAAATGTCATAATCAGCATACAAAGCAGGATGGAGCCACGGAAGGTTAAATGCAGTACATATGCACAAAAAAGTATCATAATACTGCTTTGTAACATACATAATACCCCATATCCTAAAGTATATCCCAAAATAACCGATAAACGACTTAGAGGGGACATAAGCATTCGCTCCAAAGTCTGCGTATTCTTTTCGCTGACAAAAGCAATTCCAGACAAAATGAAAACAAAAAAGAAAGATAAAATTCCTAAAAATACAAATCCATAGGAATTAAGTTTATTTGTAGAATCAGACGAATAAGCATAGGAAACATGATAATCAGCAGCTTTTGATGAAACATTTTTCTGTGGGGAGGAAAAAGAAGTCAAAACTTTTGCAGTCGTTTCATTTTTTTCTAAAAGATAGACACTCAGGTTATTTTTATTAAGATAAATATAACCATCGTAGTGATTACTTTTTAAAAAAAGATTTTTATGTGAAAGAGGCTTTGACAAAGTTTTTATAGTACAGGTTTTTGCTAAAGATTCAGAAATTTGTTCTGGAACTTTATAAACGGCAATCTTAGGTTTATAGCCGGAGTCACCCAAAATAAAATACAGCAGGGTCAGAACAAATAAAGGAGCAATGAGCAGCAAAGCCAGGGAACGCTTATCGTGAAACATCTGACGAAAAATTCGAATCATAATATGAGGCATTTTAGTGTTCTCCTTTCAAAAAGAAATAAGATTCTAAGGAATCATTTTTAGCGTTTTCGACCAGATGTGGTATGGTATCGGTTATGATTATTTTCCCGTTTCTTAAAAAGCTGGCATAATCACATTTTTCTGCTTCATCCATTACGTGGGTCGTAATTAAAATTGTTTTTCCAGTTTCTTTTTGTGCATGCAGATAATCCCATATTTGTTTTCGAAGCAAAGGATCGATTCCAACAGTCGGTTCATCTAAAATAATAAGATCTGGCTGATGTATAAAAGCGCAAATAAGTGAAACCCTTTTTTTCATACCACCAGAGCAATTCGCAACAATTTTTTTTCGTTCGTCGTATAAATTTACAATCTCAAGGAGTTCGTTGGAGGACTTTAAAAAGGTAGTGTGATCCAGTCCGTAAATACCAGCAAAAAATTTAAGGTTGTCTTCGATGCTAAGCTGTGCGTACAGACCATCCTGCTGTGGCATAAATCCAATGCGTGATAAAAGTGCCTTGTCTGGAACTTTGACTGCATCGATGGAAACACTTCCCGCATCCGGCGTTAAAGCGCCCATCAGTATCCGAAGAAGTGTCGTTTTCCCGGAACCAGAGGAACCTAACAGACAGTGTATACTTTTGTCTGCAACTTCTAGTGAGATGTCTTGTAAGACAGCTGTTTTTTGAAAACTTTTTGAAATATGGTTTATTGATATTTTCATATAATTTCCTCGTTTTTCTATAATAGACGCGCGACTTAATTTTATTATAATCAATATGAGATTGCATACAACCAACAATTTGAAAAAAATGTAGGATTTTATATGATATAAAAATAAAAAGGAACTTAATTATTAAGAAAGACTTCAAGTTCGTATACGAAATATAGAATAAAATAGAAAAAGATATTACGAATAAGTTGAAAATAAAAAATGGAAGAATAAAGTATCAAAAATAAAGAATTAAAAATAAAGGATAAGAAAAAAATGAAATGTGTATTATCAAAGACCGCATCAAATACAAGGCAAAATATCATAGACGGTTTTTTTAAGTTATATCAGAAACAAAGAATTGAGAAAATTACGGTTTCAAAGCTTTGTGAGGTTTCCGGATATAACAGATCTACATTTTATGAATATTTTGATGATATTTATGCAGTACTGGATGCAATGGAGGAACAGGTACTGCCGGAAAAAGAATTTAAGGAAATTGTTTTTATGAACATTATGATGCTTCATAAAACAAAAGCGAGTGAGGACAATATTGAGCAAAGTGTGATGCGACAGGTTCTTACATTTTTTGAAGAAAAAGAAGTATATTTTAAAATTTTGTTAGGTGAAAGAGGGGATATTGCATTTCGAAAAAAATTACTGAGACGTCTTTCTCCAGTTATTTTTGAAATTATGAATTATAAGGTTGAAGACGCTTCTGTACGTGCAGAATTTATAATGGAATATCAAAGCGCAGCAGTACTTGCAATGATAACAAAATGGTATGAAAAAGATAAATGTATGGAAAAAGAAGAGCTGATAAATTTAATTATCAAGGTAACAACAAATGGAGTGAAAGAAGAAATGCTACGATACGCCACAGAAAATCCAGCCTGGGAAAAAACAGAGTAAAAGAAAAGACAGAGAAAAAAGACGAAGAAAAAAGCAGGGTAAAAGAAAAAACATAGAAAAAGCAGAGTAAAAGAAAAGACAGAGCAAAAAGCATAGTAAAAAAACAGCGTAGAATAAAAAAACATAGAGATAAAACAAAAATCATACGTCATAATATATAAAAATAGCAAATATAAGACAATTATATAGTGCAATGCGCATATAAAGTCTGTAATTTGCTATTTTTTTATCGTCAATTTGATAGAATGCAATCGTTGCTCTATGATAGGATATGTATGTAGCAAAAACATACTTTTAGGAGGAAATATATGAAAAAAAGAGTGATGTCAGTGATGTTAACACTTGCAATGGCAGCCAGCATTTTTTCTGGTTGTTCCGGCAAGAGCTCTTCTGGAAGCAATTCCACCAGTGGAACAGAAAGTAAAAGCAGCAACTCAAAAGCGCCATACACCGTTGTAATGGGGTACATCGGTGACAAATTCAATGACCAGAAGGAAGTTGAAGACAAGATTAATGCAATTTTAGAGCCTGCTTTAAATGCGAAGATTGAACTCAGACAGTATTCCTGGGGAACCTATCAGCAGGAATTACAGCTTACCTTGTCTGGAGATGAAAATCTTGACATTGTACCAATTGTTGTAACAAATGCAGCAGGCTATGTAAACAATGGCCAGGTAAAAGACCTAAGCGGCTATATCGACAAATATGGAACAAATATTAAGAAAGATGTGGATGCTTCTTTTTTGAACTGTCCTAAAATTGGAAAAGTTACATATGGTGTAACTACAAAGAGAGAACAGATTACAGATGAAGGAATCATGATGCGAAAGGATATTTTGCAGAAAATGGGATATCATGTTGGTGATGACGGAATCTGCACAGATATTAAGAGCCTGGATGACTTAACAGCAGCGTATGCAAAGGTAAAGGCTGCAAATCCAACCATGATTATGTGTGGAAGTGCTGCAAATTCAACACCATTATTCCGTTGGGAAACAAGTGATTTCTTAACAGATGGTTTTGGCGTTTTAATGGATTACGGACAATCAACGAAGGTAGTTAATTTATATGATACGGATGAATTTAAAAATTTTGCAAAACTGATGTATCAGTGGAACCAGTCAGGATATTTTTCATCGGATGCAGCAACAACGACAGAAGCTTTAGTTCCTCAGATGAAGGCAGGCAATACATTTTCTTACTTTACACCTTATAAAGCAGGAGCAATTGAGCAGGATGAATTAAGCTCAGGCCAGCAACTTGCATTTGCACCGTTATTTGGAGATCCTTATATCACTTCCTATTCGGTTAACTTTTTCACATGGGGAATTGCAAGAAATTCAAAAGATCCAGTCACAGCATTTAAAGTTTTAGATTATATATATGGAAGCTCTGATGTTATGAACCTCTTAAACTGGGGCATTGAAGGCAAACATTATAAAGTTGTAGATGCACAAAACAAAGTCATTGATTATGCAGATGGTGTAAATGCAACAAACACAGGATGGTGCTTAAACATTGGATGGGAACTTCCAAATCAGGAAAATTCCTATGTATGGAAAGGAGAAACATCTGCAAAATGGCAGAAACAAAAAGAACTAATTGATTCTGCAAAGCATTCAAAGGCATTAGGTTTTAGTTATGATTCCAGTAGTGTTTCAAATCAGCTCACCGCATTAAACAACGTAAAAGCACAGTATTATGATGCAATCGGCTGTGGAAGTGTAAACCCGGATACCGCAATACCACAATTTAATCAGGCACTCAATAACGCAGGACTAAAAGAAGTTATCAGTGCAAAACAATCACAGCTGGATGATTGGCTAAAGACGCAGAAATAAGAAGCATTTGAGGAGGAAATAGGAATGACACAAAAAAATGGCAGTTTACCGATACAGCCAAAGAAAAATAAAAAATTAAAGCAATGGCTTCCGGTATACCTTATGATGCTTCCTGGTCTGGTTTATCTTTTCATTAATAACTACCTGCCAATGGCCGGACTTGTGATAGCCTTTAAAAAGGTTAATTTTTCTACAGGAATTTTCAAAAGTCCCTGGTGCGGACTGGATAATTTTGAGTTTTTGTTCAAAACAAAAGACGCATTCATTATTACCAGAAATACACTGCTATATAACTTTGCATTCATCATTGTCAATACAATTTTAGCAATTCTGATAGCAATTTTAATTAGCGAGATAAGAGGGAAAGTTGCAAAAACTGTATATCAGAGTGCGGTACTACTGCCGTTTTTAATGTCTTATGTTATTGTATCTTACATTGTATATGCATTTTTAAGCGGTGATACCGGGATGATCAACCATTCGGTTCTTCCATTATTGGGAATTTCAAAGATAGACTGGTATTCAAGCGATAAGTACTGGCCGTATATCATTATTTTTGTAAATTTCTGGAAGAGTGTAGGATATGGAGTCCTTATCTATATCGCAGGAATTGCAGGAATTGACAGCTCTTATTATGAAGCAGCAGCTTTAGACGGAGCAACAAAATTCAAACAGGTAGTACATGTTACATTACCAGCACTGGTTCCATCGATCATTACACTTACGTTGTTAAGCATTGGAAGAATTTTTTATTCAGACTTTAGTTTATTCTATCAGGTGCCGATGAATTCGGGCATGCTTTACAATACAACACAGACAATTGATACATATGTATACCGCGGACTTTTAACACTTGGAAATGTCGGAATGGCTTCTGCGGCAGGATTTTATCAGTCCTGTGTTGGCTTCATTCTAGTTATGTGTTCCAATCTGATTGTGAAAAAAATCAGTCCGGACAACGCACTGTTTTAAGGGAGGGACATATAAAATGGTATTAAGCAAAAAACAAAGGTTAGGGAATGTATTTGTTCACCTGATTTTGATTTTACTGACAGTAATCATGATTGCACCCTTCATACTTCTGTTTATGGCGTCAATCACAGATGAGAAAACATTATTATTGCATGGGTATGCTTTTATTCCAACAAAATTTAGTTTAAGTGCATATGCGTATATTATAAAAAGCGGTTCTTCCATTATTCATGCTTATGGAATGACATTCGTAATAACAATCGTGGGAACAGTCATTAACCTGTTATTGTCATCCTTATTAGCATATGGATTATCGTTAAAAGACTTACCGGGGAAAAAATTCATTTCATTTTTTGTATTTTTCACCATGCTCTTTAATGGAGGACTGGTACCAACGTATCTGATGTATACCACAATCTTTCATATAAAAAATACATTTTTTGGACTGATAATTCCACAATTTTTACTGAGTGCAATGAACGTTATTATGATGAGAACATATTTTCAAAATAGTATTCCAACAGAACTTTACGAAGCATGTCAGATTGATGGTGGAGGGCACCTTGTTATTTTTAAACATGTAGTACTTCCACTTGGTAAACCAATTATGGTATCCATGGGATTGTTTGCTGGACTGGCTTATTGGAATGACTGGACGAATGCACTTTATTATGTAAACAACAGAAGCCTTTGGGGAATCCAGAGTTTACTAAATGAAATGATCAGTAATATACAGTATCTAAACCAGAACTCAAATGTTGCAACAAACTTAAATATGAGTAAATTTCCAAGCACATCTGTCAGAATGGCAATTGCATTTATCGGCTTGCTTCCTGTATTGGTTCTGTTCCCATTTTTACAGAAATACTTTGCAAAAGGAATTGCTGTTGGAGCAGTAAAAGGATAGTCGGATGTATGTTTACGAAAGACCGTGCAGGTGCTAAAATATTAGCATACGTACGGTTCTTTCTATACAAAAATCAGTTCAAATGCATCCTAAAGGAGTAATTGCTGCAATGAAAGTGAAAAAGTACAATTTTTCCAAAATCATCTCTGCCATTTCGATTATCTTAAGTATGATTGTTATTTTAAACTTTACAACCATGCTTTTTACTATGCAAAATCTTTCCAAAGGTGCTGCGGAATTAAACAAGGAAGAATTTAAATCAGATATCGCAGGTGTCAATGAAAATTTAAATGCAATACAGTCTATGATGCTTGCAGAATTAAGCAGTGACAATGAGCTGGACAAATTGCTGGAAGAAAAAAGTGATAGAAATTTACAAATCAGTGAATATGCAACAATAAAGCGATTGAATACACTTATGGCAAACTGGTCAGGAGATCTTCGCTATAATGTGCAGTATGCAATCTATCTGCCATCGAATAAAATTGAGATGAACAGCTGTGTACAAGGAGATGAATTTACTGTTTGGCGAGGCATAAAGCAACAACTTTATAAAGACATTGATACACTACATTATAAAAGTGGATGGCAGATCATGAATCTGAATGGAAAAAATTATCTTGTAGATATCATTCAGAAAAATACGATTTGCAGTATTAGTTATATCGAGGTAAAAGATGTATTTCAATTTTTAAAAAATAAAGTATATGGAAAAAATTATTACTTTGCGTTAAAAGAAAACAAAACAGTTTATGACGGGAAAAAGCAGCTCATAGAAGATAAAATCGAATCAAAAAATTTAAAAACAGGGTTATCCATTCTTGATATGGGAACACTTGCAATCAAATCAGATCTTCAGGATGACATCTCGATTATGCTGGTGGTACATGATTACAATCGTGAGACAAGCGTATTTAACGTTCAGATATTCATGCTGATTATGCTGGCAGTTGTAGTTGGAATGGTGATTTTATTTATAGGGATTATAAATAAGACGATTTTATATCCAATTTCCAAATTCAATGAAAATGTGGAATCCTTAAAAAGTACAGAAACCTATGATCCAAAAACACATTTTCAGATAAAAGAACTTGAAAATGCAAGTGATTTAATGCACGATATGGTCGTAAGAATTAAAAAGCTGAAAATTGATATTTATGAAAAAACACTGGAACAGCAGAAAACAAAGATGGACTTCTTATCCCTTCAGATTGAACCACATTTTTACTTAAACTGTTTAAACAATATTTTTAGTATGGCACAGATGCACCAGTATGCAGATATCCAAAAACTGGTAGGCTGTGTATCGGTATACCTTCGCTACATATTTAAAAGTTCCGATGTTCTGGTAAGTGCAAAGGATGAACTGTATCACATTGAAAAGTATTTAGAAATTCAAAAAATGCGTTATCAAAGCGGATTTTCCTATTATATTGATGTGGATGAAAAATTACTAAATACAAAAATGCCACCTCTTATTTTACAGATATTTGTAGAAAATTCCTTAAAACACACCGTAAACTGGGAAGATGAGATTGAAATCAGAATAACTGGATATCAAAAGGAGAAAGCATATTTTGTAATTGAAGATACAGGAGATGGATTTTCAGAAGAAATTTTAAAGAAATTACAGAACAAAGAAGATATCAGTGAAGGAGAAAAGCATATCGGAATCACGAATGCAATTGCCAGAATGGCGATGACCTTTGGTGAAGAAGGAAAAATAACTTTTGAAAATGTGCCAGGTGGTGGGGCAAGAGTTTTAATCGAAATGCCTTTTTTAGAAGAGGCAGAAGTAGCAACAGGTGACACGATGTCGGTTTTTGATGAAAAAAGGTAATGGGGGTTTTATCCATGAATATTTTGCTTGTGGATGATGATGTATACACGATTGAAGCATTGAAACAGAGTCTTGACTGGAAAGAACTTGGAATTGAAAATGCATATTATGCATATGGAACCAGTCAGGCAAAAAAAATAATGGAGGATGTACCAATTCATATTCTGGTCAGCGATATTGAAATGCCAAAAGAAAATGGATTTGCATTACTTGAATGGATAAGGGAAAAGGGGTATATTGTGCAGGAAATTCTTCTGACAATGTATGCTGAATTTCAGTATGCAAAACAGGCAATACAATACGATTGTTTTGCCTATGTATTAAAACCAATTAATTATGAAGAACTTTCTGAAATGATCAAAGGAGCGATAAAAAAAGAAAACGAAGAGTTAAAAAATATCAGTAATGCATACTATTCCGATTTGTGGGCATCTTCAACAAAAATGAGAAAAGAACATTTTTTCTCAAATCTGGTGTTAGAACACAGCACGGAAGAAATATATGATTTAGATTATGAAAAAGAAGACTTTTTTTTACCCGTTTTGATACGTAACTTTGAAAAAACAGTACAGGCAGATGAAAATTATGGACAGGGAATGGAAGAATGGGAAATAAAAAATATTTTAAGGAAAAGTTTTTCTAAGTCAGATATATCCTATGAAGCAGTGGTAAAAAGTGCAAAAGGGTTCTTTACAATAATATTTTTAGCAAAAAAACTGGAAAAAGAAAACTTAAAACAGGCTATCTTGGAATATTTCAAAGAATTACGGCAGAAAAAAAATTTGTCTGCGGCAGCTTTTATTGGAATACCAGCAGATTGGCATTTCCTTGGGAAAAACATACCAGAGTTTGAATATTTTGCACTTCATCAGTTAGCAGAGCCACAGGAAATTTTAGAAACCGATAGTTATGAATATGTACAGATCAAGTATCAGCCGCCAGATTTTAGAAAATGGGAAAAACTTTTAAATGACAGGCAAATGTGTTTATTAAAAAGTGAAATTGATACTTATTTTGAAGTGCAGCAGAAGGGAGGGAGTGTAACATATCAGAATTTGTATCGTGTTACAGGGGATTTTTTACAAATGATTTATGCAGTATTAAAGACAAATGGAATTGTTCCGTATGAGATGACGGATGCTATTTTTTCAGAAGAGCTGATTGCAAGAGCCAGGATGTATGTATCAGAAACGAAACATGCACTCTGCCAAATGGCAGAAACAGCCATACGTCTTATGACGGTAGGCAATAGTGAAAAGACGATTGAAAATAAAGTGATAGAATATATCGAGGAAAATATCGATCAGGAAATGACAAGAGAAAGTATGGCAGAGATGGTTTTTTTAAATCCAGATTATCTGGCACGTATTTTTAAGAAAAAAACGAATACATCGATAGGAAACTATATTTTGGAAAAACGTGTGGAATTAGCGAAAATGTATTTAGAAAAAACGGACGAACCAGTTAATTTAGTTGCGGTAAAATGTGGATATGATAATTTTTCTTATTTTGCAAAAGTATTTAAAGGAAAAACATCATATACACCAAAGGATTACCGAAAACAATTTTTGCATAAAAACAACACAATTTAGAACAAAAACAACTTCTTTTGCTTTTTGGGGATTTCGAAAGAGAAAAAGAAGGGTATACTATTTTAAGAACAAGGAGAAGATTCATGACAATAGAACACAGAGTCAGCACGAAGCAAAAACAGTGGTACTTAGAAGACATCAAATCTGTGAAAGGAAATGATGTACTGGAATTAACAGGTCAAAAAAAGCAGACGATAAAGGGGTTTGGCGGATGCTTTAATGAAATTGGATGGGAAGCGATTACCCATTTAGCGGAAGAAAAGCAGGAAGCTTTTTTTAAAGAATTATTTGAGGAAAACAGCTGTGCGTTTACACTTGGAAGAATTCCAATTGGAGCGAATGATTTTAGTCTGGAGTGGTATAGCTGTGATGATGCAGCGGATGATTTTTCTTTGGAACATTTTCAAATAAACCGAGATAAAGAATATACAATTCCTTATATAAAAAGAGCGATGAAATATCAAAAGAATCTAAGCGTATTTGCTTCACCCTGGAGCCCACCGATTTGGATGAAAACAAGAAAAGCTTATAATTTTGGAACCATGAAAATGGAAGAGAAATATTTAAAAGCATACGCAGATTATTATATTCGTTTTGTGGAAAGTTACCGTAAGGAAGGTATTAGCATAGATCAGATTCATGTGCAGAATGAACCGATGGCAGATCAGAAATTTCCTTCCTGCAAATGGACAGGGGAAGAACTGCTTGTTTTTATCAGAGATTATTTAGGTCCAAAAGTAGAAGCATACGGAAAAGACTTAGAACTCTGGCTTGGTACGATTAATGGACCATTTGTTGATTTTCAGATGGGAGGTATGGGTGCACCTTTTGGTGAATTCTATGATCAGTTTGAAAACACGATACTTTCGGATAAAAAAGCAAGAGACTATATAACGGGGGTGGGTTTTCAGTGGGGTGGAAAGCATGCAATTGCAGAAACTGTGTTAAGTTATCCAGATCTTCGCTATATGCAGACCGAAAGTGAATGTGGTGATGGAGAAAATACATGGGAACATGCAGAATATATTTACCGCCTTATGTGGCATTATTTTTACAACCAGGCAGAGAGCTACATGTATTGGAATCTGGCACTTCCAGAAGGTGGAATCAGTACCTGGGGGTGGTCTCAGAATTCACTATTTACCGTGACAGCGAACGGCGAGTTAGTACCGCAGCCGGAACTGTATATGATGAAGCACTTTTCTCACTATGTGAAAAAAGGTGCAGTATTGCTTGAGACGAAAGGAATCTGGGCATCAAACTGTGTTGTATTTGAAAATCCAGATAAAAGTCTTGTTATTATTGTTGGAAGCAATATGAACAAGGACCGGATTTTTACATTTTCACACGAAGATAAAAGCTTTTCCGCAGAAATCAAGGCACATTCGATACATACATTTTTAATCAAGGAGGAAGTATAAATCATGACAAATGAAAAAATAAAAGAACTGATTGCACAGATGACACTGGAGGAAAAGGCAGGACTTTGTTCTGGAGAAGATTTCTGGCATACAAAAGCAGTAAAAAGACTGGATATACCTGCAATTATGGTTTCAGACGGACCTCATGGATTAAGAAAACAGGATCAGTCAGCAGATCATCTTGGCGTAAATGAAAGTATCAAAGCAGTTTGTTTTCCAGCAGGATGTGCAACAGCTTCTTCCTTTGACAGAGAATTAGTAGAAGATATGGGTAAAACACTGGGAAATGAGTGTCAGGCAGAAGATGTATCGGTATTACTTGGACCAGCTATAAATATGAAACGTTCCCCTCTTTGCGGAAGAAATTTTGAATATTATTCAGAAGATCCATATCTTGCAGGCCAGATTTCAACTTCCTTTGTAAAAGGAGTTCAAAGTCAGGGTGTAGGAACCAGCGTAAAACATTTTGCAGCAAACAGTCAGGAACATAGAAGAATGACTTCATCCTCAGAAGTGGATGAACGTACCATGCATGAAATTTATTTACCAGCATTTGAAGAAACCGTAAAGCAGGCAAATCCATGGACGATTATGTGCAGTTATAATAAAATCAATGGCGTTTATGCATCCGAAAATGAAGAGTATCTGACAAATGTCCTGAGGAAAAAGTGGGGATATGAAGGGTTTGTCATGAGTGACTGGGGAGCAGTCAATGACAGAGTAGAAGGTCTAAAAGCAGGTTTAGAACTGGAGATGCCTTCCAGTGGTGGAATCAATGATAAAAAAATAGTTCAGGCAGTAGAAAATAATACATTGCAGGAATCAGTACTGGATGAGGCAGTATTGCGTCTTTTGCGAATTGTATTTAAAGCAAAAGAAGAGAAAAAACAAACCTCTGTTTTTGAACGGGAAAATGATCATGAAAAAGCCAGAAAAGTTGAAGAAGAAAGCGCAGTATTATTAAAAAATGATGCCATTTTACCTTTAAAAGAAAGTGAAAAAATTGCATTTCTTGGAACCTATGCAAAAACGCCACGATATCAGGGTGGTGGAAGTTCACATATAAATAGTAGTCGTGTCACAGGAATTTTAGACTGTCTAAAAGAAGATATGCAGTATCGTTACGCGAAAGGCTTTGACGATAAAGAAGACAGCATAGATGAAAGGCTTGTAGAAGAAGCTTTAGCAGCAGCAAAGTGGGCAGATGTATCCGTTATTTTTGCAGGACTGCCAGATAGTTTCGAATCCGAAGGTTACGATAGAGATCATATGAGTATGCCAAATTGTCAAAATGACTTTATTGAGCGAGTAGCCAAAGTAAATAAGAATTGTGTCGTAGTACTGCATAATGGCTCTTCGGTAGAAATGCCATGGATTAATCAGGTAAAAGGTGTATTAGAACTTTATCTGGGCGGACAGGCGGTTGGAGCAGCAGCATATGATATATTATTTGGTCACGTCAATCCAAGCGGAAGACTTCCAGAGACATTTCCAAAGAAACTTTCGGATAATCCGTCTTATCTTTCCTATAAAGGAGAAGGAGATATAGTCGAATATAAAGAAGGAATTTTTATTGGATATCGTTATTATGACAAAAAAGAGGCAGATGTGCTTTTCCCTTTTGGACATGGATTAAGTTATACATCTTTTGCTTATTCCAACTTAAAACTGGATAAAGCGAAATTAAATGCGAAAGAATTATTGACTGTTACCGTTGATGTTACAAATACAGGAAAAGTACAAGGAAAAGAAGTTGTTCAGCTGTATGTGGGGCAAAGAGAAGCAAAGGTTATCCGTCCAGTCAAAGAATTGCGTGATTTTGCAAAAATCAGTCTAAAACCAGGAGAAACGAAAACAGTAACCTTTACTTTAAATGAAAGAGCATTTTCTTATTATGATGTAACACTGCATGACTTTTATGCACCAGAAGGAACCTATGACATTATGATAGCAAAATCGGCCAAAGAGGTTGTGCTTAGTGAAAGTATAACGCTTTTCAATGATTTAAAATTACAAAAGTCTTATAGTTCAAATTCGACCTTTGGGGATGTAATGGAAGAAAAAGAAGGAAGAAATATATTAAAACCATATATTGATAAAATGGGTATTTTTTCGGACGAATCAACGGAAGCAGAAGCAGAGGCAATATCTTCCCAAATGCAGGATGCAATGCTAAAAGACCTGCCATTACGTGCATTAATAAGCTTTAGCAGTGGAGCAGTATCGCTGGAAGATTTAGATACAATTTTAGAAAAACTAAAGCAGCAATAATTTTTTAAAGCAGACGCAGGTATAAGAGCAAATTAAATGCCATGACAAGGAGAAATGTATGTGGAAATATGATTATGAGGTTCCAGCGCAAAAACAAATCCGTTTAATTATTCATACAGATTGTGCAAATGAAGCAGATGACCAGTATGCAGTTGCACATCAGCTGATGACACCAAAATTCGATGTCAGAGGAATTATCGCAGGGCACTTTGATGCAGTTACAAAATTTACATCAACCTATCAGCCTGCTACAACAGCCAAAGCAAGCTATGAGGAAGTTCAAAAGATATTAAAGCTGATGGGAGTAGAAAAAGAGTATGCCATCTATAAAGGCAGTGAAGTTGCCTTAGAAGATGAAACCACTCCAATTGTAACAGAAGCAGCGAAGTTTATTATAGAAGAAGCTATGAGAGAAGATACGAGACCTCTTTTTATTGGCTGTCAGGGAGCAATTACAGATTTGGCCTGTGCCATATTGATGAAACCTGAAATTTGTGAAAAAATGACAGCAATCTGGGTTGGAGGAGGCGACTTCCCAGAAGGTGGTGATGAGTTTAATCTAATGCAGGATATTTTTGCTGCAAATGTAGTTTATGCTTCTAAAATGCCACTATGGCAGATTCCAAAAGCAGTATATAAGACATTATCGGTATCACTTGCAGAATTACAGTATAAAGTAAAACCACAGGGAGAAATTGGAGCATATTTATTTTCCAATATGGCAGCGCTGAATATGAAATATCAGGACATTCATCCGTGGCCACATGGTGAAATATGGGGACTAGGCGATCAGTCCATCCTAGCTGTTTTAATGGAAGAGGCAGAGCGTACAGATGGCTATCAGGAAATAGAAGCTCCACGTGTATCTTATACGGATATGAAATACACTACAAATACTGGCTATCGGAAGATAAGGGTATATAATAGAATTGATTACCGCCTGACATTAGAAGATTTATTTGCAAAGCTTGCAATAAATTACGGAAATAAGTAAGTCAGAGCAAAGAAAGGACAGACGAAAACAATGAAAAAACTTTATTATGGGGCAGCATATTACGAAGAGTATCTGCCATATGACAGACTTTCAGAAGATGTGAAGATGATGAAAGCAGCAGGAATTAATATTGTTCGTATTGCAGAATCTACATGGAGCACATGTGAACCACAGCCAGGGGTGTTTGATTTTTCACATGTAACAAGGGTTTTAGATGCCATGGAAGAAGCAGGAATATCTGTTATCATCGGAACACCAACTTATGCAGTCCCAACCTGGATGGTAAAGGCACATCCTGAAGTTCTTGCAGTAACAAAAGATGGCAATGGAATTTATGGTGCAAGACAGATTATGGATATTACAAATCCAACCTATCTTTTTTATGCAAAACGCGTGATAGAAAAACTAATGGAGTGCGCAACTCATAGAAAATGTGTGGTTGGTTTTCAGTTAGATAATGAGACAAAGTATTATGGAACCGCCGGAAACAATGTGCAGCAGGAATTTGTAAAATATTTGAGAGATAAATTTCATGACGACCTGGATGCGCTCAATCAGGCATTTGGATTTGATTATTGGAGTAACAGGATCAATGCATGGGAAGATTTCCCTGATGTGAGGGGAACCATCAACGGTAGCTTTGGGGCAGAATTTTCAAAGTTCCAGCGTATACTGGTTACCAGATTTTTAAGCTGGCAGGCAGATATCGTTCGAAAATATCAAAGACCCGATCAGTTTTTAACACAGAATTTTGATTTTGAATGGAGAGGTTATACGTTTGGAATCCAGCCGCATGTGGATGTAAATAAGGCAGCAGAAAGTCTGACAATTGCAGGAGTCGATATCTATCATCCATCACAGGATGCCTTAACAGGAACAGAAATTGCGTTTGGAGGAGATGTGGCACGTTCCATCAAAAAGGGAAACTATCTGGTGTTGGAAACGGAAGCACAGGGATTTCCAGGATGGCTGCCATTTAAAGGGCAATTGCTCTTACAGGCGTACAGTCATATTGCAAATGGTGCAAACAGTGTAATGTACTGGCACTGGCATTCCATACACAATGCACTTGAAACCTATTGGAAAGGTTTATTAAGTCATGACTTTAAAGAAAACGATACTTATAACGAAGCAAAAATAATCGGGCATGAGTTTGATAAGCTAAGTGAAAAATTAATCAATCTAAAAAAAGAAAACAAAGTTGCCATTCTGGTAAGCAATGTAGCATTAACAGCACTGGAATGGTTCCCGATAGATGCTTCTCCTTCAAGTGCAGGAGTCGCTAAATATAATGATATTGTCCGCTATATTTATGATGTCTTGTACAAAAATAATATAGAATGTGATTTTATATGGGAAAACGATACTTCGGATATACAACCATATAATCTTGTTATTGTGCCAGCCTTATATGCTGCGAGTGAAGAAGTTTTAAATCGTTTAAAAACGTATACCGCAAATGGAGGAAACTTATTTGTTACCTTTAAAAGTGCATTCGCAGATGAAAATATAAAAGTATATGCGGATGAACAGCCACATATATTAAGTGAAGTACTTGGAATTACCTATAACCAGTTTACAACTCCTGGTAGAACTAAAGTAAAAAGCGATTATTTTGCATTTAAAGATGAAAGCGCAGAGCTATTCATGGAACTTGTAAAAACATCGACAGCAAATGTGCTTGCTTCTTATGAACACGAAAGCTTTTTGGAGTATGCAGCAGTGACAAGAAATAAGTATGAAAATGGAACAGCAACGTATTTAGCCTGCAAGGTATCAGAAAAAGCATTGGGAAAAATATTGCTTGATACCCTGAAAACGGCTGGTATTTCGCCTGCAACGCAGATATATCCAGTAGTCGTAAGAAAAGCCAGAAATGAAGCTGGAAATGAAATTACATTTTACCTTAATTATTCTGCTTCTGAGAGTGAAGTCCTATATCAGGGAGCGAATGCCGTTGAGATACGCAGTGGCGAATCCGTAAAAAAAGAGGATATTTTAAAACTTTTGCCATGGGGCGTAAAAATATTAGAAGAAACGAAATAAGAAAAAATGGCTCTACAATAAATGTTGGGGTGTATGATTAAAAAATCGTACATTTCAGCATTTTTTATTTTATAATAAAAAAAACCTCCAAGTGCCAGTCTACCAAACAAACCACTCGGAGGTGCATAAATGCA